>Ga0210406_10000265_pt1 | contig 77132 bp, 76 predicted proteins | sample IncBWC30MmetaG_FD_155454 | JGI IMG/M metagenome (GOLD analysis project Ga0210406, IMG submission 155454) | Forest soil microbial communities from Barre Woods Harvard Forest LTER site, Petersham, Massachusetts, United States - Inc-BW-C-30-M | ecosystem: Environmental > Terrestrial > Soil >...
CATCTCCAGCCAGCAACTTGAATCTGACTCGCGACCCTTTGGGAATCCCCTATCGATTCCTCCTAACCTCATCCCGCTCTAGGCGCCGTGCTTGGTGAGGGGATCGTACAAATCGGGCCTGCGGTCCCGGAAGAGGCCCCACGACGCGCGTGCGCGAGCAACTTCGTCGAGGTCGAACGTCGCAACGATGACGCCCTCATCCTCGCGCCCAAGCTCGGCGACGAGAGCGCCGGTCGCGTCGGCAATGAACGACGATCCGTAGAATATCATTTCACCGGCTTCGCCTCGCTCCCTGCCCGTGCGGTTGGATGCGACGAGCGGCATGCAATTGGCCGCGGCATGACCCTGCATGACGCGCCGCCAGTGATCGCGGCTGTCGATGGGCGGCGCGGGTGGCGGTTCGGTGCCGATCGCAGTGGGATAGAACAGCGCCTCCGCTCCCTGCAAAGCCATCGCGCGCGCAGCTTCGGGAAACCATTGATCCCAGCAGATGCCGCAACCAAACGCGCCGAAGCGAGTCCGCCATGCGCGGAAGCCGGTGTCTCCGGGTGTGAAATAGAATTTTTCCTGGTATCCGGGACCGGCGGGGATGTGCGATTTCCGATACAGCCCGAGAATGGCGCCATCCGCATCGACCATTGCGAGCGAATTGAAATGCGCGTGGCCGGCGCGCTCGAAGAAACTGACCGGCAGCACCACACCCAGCCCGCGAGCCAGCGCCGCCATTTCGGCTACCAGCGCGTTCCCTTTGAATTCGGACGCCAGTTGAAAATGCTCCGGATTCTGGTCCTGGCAGAAATAGGGTGTTTCGAAAAGTTCCTGGACGAGAACAACATTGGCGCCCTGGGCGGCCGCTTCTCGCACGAGTCCCTTGGCCCTGGCGACGTTGGCTTTGGAATCGGGAGAGGATGCGAATTGCGTCGCAGCGAACGTCACGTTTCTCATGCCGGCTCCTGCTGGGTGATGCAGTGGATTCCTCCACCGCCCTGGACAATGTCCAGCGCGTCGACCTGGACGATTTCGCGACCGGGAAAGCAATCGGCAAGCACAAGGCGCGCCGGTCCGTCTTCCAGATCGTCGAACCCGGGCATGACCACACCTCCGTTCACGAGATAGAAATTGACGTAGCTTGCCGCAAGCAGCCGGCCGCGCCAGTCCATTCTCGTTTTTCTCGGCTGCGCAATTTCTACAATTTCGATCTGCCGCCCTTCCGCATCGCACGCGTTCGCAAGCCGGCGTTTTGCTTCCGTAACGGCAGCATAGTCAGGATGGGATTTGAGAGCCGGAATTCCAATGATCACCCGTCCAGGCGCGGCGAAGCAGGCGATGTTGTCGACATGTCCGTCGGTTTCTTCGTCCGAAAAGCCACTGCCGAGCCATAGAACCCGACGGCAGCCCGTATATCTGGCGAGAATGTCTTCCACCTGTTCCTTCGAAAGAGAGGGATTGCGATTCGTATTGAGAAGACATTGCTCGGTGGTCATCAGTGTCCCTTCGCCGTCGACGTGAATGGCGCCGCCTTCGCAGACAAGGGACGGCCGATATATCCGTGCGCGGACGCGATCGAGGACGTGCGCCGCGAACGCCTGGTCGTTTTCAAACGGATGGTATTTTTGGCCCCAGGCATTGAACTGCCATGAAATCCCTGCGCGCTCCGCCCCGGCAAGAAATGTCGGCCCCGTGTCCCGTGCCCAGGAGTCGTCGAGCGGCGTCTCGAACAATTCCGCCGATTCTCCGCAGGCGTTTGCCGCTTCCGCCGCGTCCTCCGGCCGCACCGCCATGACGACCGGCTCGAATCCGGAGATCGCACGCGCCACGCGTACCGCGGCTTTTTTTGCTCGTGCAAGGCCGTCCGGGCCGCCCCACGCTTCCGTTCGGCAAGGCCAGCACATCCATGTGCGGCGATGCGCTGCCCATTCGGCCGGCATCCGAAGGCCCCCGGATGAGTCTTGCGTCGCAGAAGAAGATCCGTTCGTCATGACTCTGATATAGCCGTTCGAGGCCCGGACCGGCAGGCCGGGATCGCCCGCATCGGCTCATATCGGACGTGGTGGCAAAAGCGGACTCGAAGCGCGTTCCGCTTATATAGAGCTAAAACATGTCATCCCAGCGCACGCGCTAGCGCATCTACAAATCCTCCAAACTTCGTCATGGCCGGGCTGTCCCGGCCACCCATGAACACGTTTTGTGCCGAGGAAGCACCTTTTTTTGCCGAACCATACCGGCCAACGCTGATGTTTATGGGTCGCCGGGACAACGGCCCGGCGATGACGAATCTTGCGGAAATTCGTGATGTGTAGATGCGCTAGCACGCACGCGGGAATGACATTTTTGGGTAGCGGTTCAGTCCGGGCATGAAAAACTTTGCGGCGACGAACCGACCCACGAACAGCCGGGACTTGCCGTCGTGCGCCATATGAATACACATTGGTTCCCGTCCCATCTCAAGACCGCCCGCAGGAGACTCGCATGACCGGACGCATCGACAGCCGATTGAAAGAACTCGGCATTGTTTTGCCTGCACCGCCGGCGCCGGTGGCGAGCTATGTTCCCCAGGTGACGGTGGACAATCTGGTTTTCATTTCCGGCCAGATCACGCTCGCGGCCGACGGACTCAAATTCGTCGGCACCGTCGGAAAGGATCTGTCGGTCGAACAGGGCCATGCCGCCGCGAGGCTGTGCGCCATCAACGTGGTCGCGCAGCTCAAGGCGGCGCTGGACGGCGACCTCGATCGCGTGAAGCGCTGCGTGAAGCTTGGCGTTTTCGTAAATGCGGTTCCCGGCTTTACTCAACATCCCGAGGTTGCCAACGGCGCGTCCGATCTGATCGTCGAGATTTTCGGTGAATTGGGCCGGCACGCGCGTGCCGCGGTCGGCGCGGGATCACTGCCGCGCAACGTGGCGGCGGAAGTCGAGGCTATTTTCGAGATCGCGTGACCGCAGAGTTCGTCACAGCACGCATTGCACGGTCTGCGGCGGAGATCGGCGCTGCGGCATGGAACGCATGCGCAAACCCCGACGGTTCGGCGGATAGTCACCCGTTCACGCGTTTTGAATTCTTTGCCGCCCTCGAATCGTCGCGCTCCGCATCGCCGGAAACCGGCTGGAACCCCTGTCATCTCGCGCTCGAAAGCAGCGGTTCGATCAAGGCCATTCTTCCACTCTATCTGAAGAACCACAGCCTCGGCGAATACGTGTTCGACCAGGGCTGGGCCGAGGCACTCGAGCGCGCCGGCGGCCACTACTATCCCAAACTCCAGGCCTCAGTGCCGTTCACGCCGGTGACCGGCCCCCGATTGCTCGTTGCCGCGGGCACGCAGCGAGCTCTGGTCCAGGAAGCGCTTCTGATGGCGGGAATGGACGCGGCGAACCGGCTGAAAGCTTCCTCTCTCCACATCACCTTCATGACGGAAGCGGAGTCGTCTGCAGCCATGGCGTGCGGCTTTCTCCTGCGCACCGATCAGCAGTTCCATTGGGAAAACGAGGGCTATTCGTCGTTCGAGGAATTTCTTGGCCGCCTGTCGTCTTCAAGGCGCAAAAATCTTCGCAAGGAGCGCGCGGCCGTGCGCGAGGAAGGCATCTCGTTCGAATGGCTTGCGGGCAGCGATATCAGGGAAGCGCATTGGGATGCTTTTTTTAGTTTCTACATGACCACGGGCACCCAAAAATGGGGGCGCCCCTACCTGGCCCGGGAGTTCTTCAGCCGGATTGGCGCTGACATGGGAGACTCCGTGCTGCTGATATTGGCGCGCCGTGATGGTCGTCCGATCGCGGGGGCGTTGAATTTCATCGGCGAGCGCGTGCTTTTCGGCCGCAACTGGGGCGCCGGCGAATTCGTCCCCTTCCTGCACTTCGAGACCTGCTACTATCAGGCGATCGAGTTTGCGATCGCCAACCGCTTGCGCAAAGTGGAAGCGGGCGCCCAGGGTCCGCACAAGCTGCTGCGGGGTTACCGGCCGGTCGCGACCCACAGCGCCCATTACATTTCCCACGACGGATTGCGCAGCGCCGTGGCACGCTATCTTTCGCAGGAACGGGAATTGGTGGCTTCGGAAATCGCCGAGGCCGCACAGGTCGCGCCATTCAGGAAAGAGGAATGACTTCCATGCCGTACGATTCAAGCAACGTATTTGCAAAAATCCTGCGCGGCGAATTGCCGAGCGTGAAAATATTCGAGGACGGCCGGACGCTCGCCTTCATGGACATCATGCCTTCCGCCGAGGGACACGCGCTTGTCATTCCAAAGGAGTCCGCGGAAACGATTTTCGATCTGTCGCCAACGGCCGTCGTGGCGCTGATGGCGACGACGCAACGCGTCGCCGGTGCCGTGCGGAAAGCATTGAATTGCAAAGGCGTTATGCTTGTTCAGCTGAATGGCGCCGCCGCGGGCCAGAGCATCGCACATGTCCATTTTCACATCGTGCCGCGCTCGGAAGGCCTCGATCTCACGTTACACGGCCGTACAAATGCCGAGCCGCAGATTCTGGAAGCAATCGCTGCGCGGATTCGTGCACAGCTCTGACTGACCGGCAGCGCTCGCGGCTACACGGTTTCCGTCTTGTTCGGCTCACGGCCTCCGGGCGGCGGGAGCGCCTTGGGTCTCCCGGACTCATTGGCGATGAACTCGAATGCCAATTCATCCTTTTCGCGGTCGAGCAGCACTCTCACGGTGCCTCCGCCCTTGAGCCGTCCAAACAGAATCTCGTCGGCGAGCGGCTTCTTGATGTGATCCTGGATGACGCGCGCGAGCGGGCGGGCGCCAAAATGGTCGTCATAGCCCTTCTGGCCAAGCCAACGTGTCGCCTCCGGTGTGAGATCGAAGCTGACATCGCGGTCGGAAAGCTGCGCCTCCAGCTCGAGCACAAACTTCTCGACCACGCGATCGATCGTATCGCGCGACAGCGGTGCGAACGCGATGGTGGCGTCGAGACGGTTGCGGAACTCCGGCGTGAAAAGGCGCTTGATGGCTTCTTCGTCGTCGCCTTCGCGCCTGACCCTGCCAAATCCGATCGCTTCACGTGCGGATTCGGCGGCCCCGGCATTCGTCGTCATGATCACCACGACGTTGCGGAAGTCGATCTTCTTGCCGTTGTGGTCTGTCAGCTTGCCGTGATCCATGACCTGCAAAAGAATGTTGAACAGATCGGGATGCGCCTTTTCGATTTCGTCCAGCAGCAATACGCAGTGGGGATGCTGGTCGACTCCGTCGGTCAGCAGTCCGCCCTGATCGAAGCCGACATAACCCGGTGGTGCGCCGATGAGCCGGGAGATCGTATGGCGCTCCATGTATTCCGACATGTCGAAGCGAAGCAATTCCACGCCCATTGCGTTGGCGAGCTGGCGCGCGACCTCCGTCTTTCCCACGCCGGTCGGGCCCGAAAACAGATAGCAGCCAATGGGCTTCTCCGGATGCCGCAGCCCTGCCCTCGCAAGCTTGATCGCAGAGGACAGCGCGTGGATCGCGGGGTCCTGCCCGTAAACAACGCGGCGCAGTTCCGTCTCGAGATTGCGCAGTGCTTCCGTATCGGTCTTCGACACGGATTTGGGAGGAATGCGCGCCATCTTCGCCACGACTTCCTCGACTTCCTTCACGCCAATGACCTTCTTGCGGCGCGATTCCGGGAGGAGCATCTGCGAGGCGCCCACTTCGTCGATAACGTCGATCGCCTTGTCGGGCAGCTTGCGGTCGTTGATGTATTTGGCGGCCAGCTCCACAGAAGCCTTGATGGCCTCCGCCGTATAGCGAACCTTGTGATACTCCTCGAAATAAGGCTTCAGGCCTTTGAGGATCTTGATCGTGTCGGGGACGGTAGGTTCCGTCACATCGATCTTCTGGAAGCGGCGCACGAGCGCCCGATCCTTTTCGAAATACTGGCGATATTCCTTGTAGGTCGTGGAGCCGATGCAGCGCAGCGTTCCCGCCTGGAGTGCGGGCTTGAGGAGATTGGATGCATCCATCGCACCTCCGCTTGTCGCGCCTGCCCCGATGACGGTGTGAATTTCGTCGATGAAGAGGATGGCGCCGACAATGCCCTCAAGCTCCTTGACGACCGACTTCAGCCGTTCTTCGAAATCTCCGCGATAGCGCGTTCCGGCGATGAGCGCGCCCATGTCCAGCGCGTAGATGGTGCTTGTCTGGAGCACTTCCGGCACATCGTGCTTGACGATTTTGCGCGCCAGGCCCTCGGCGATCGCCGTCTTCCCCACTCCGGGATCGCCGACGAACAGGGGATTGTTCTTCTGGCGCCGGCAAAGAATCTGAATCGTGCGCTCGACTTCCGCGTCCCGCCCGATCAGGGGATCGATACGGCCGGCCTTGGCTTTCTCGTTGAGATTGACGCAATACGCCTCGAGCGCGTCGTTGCCCTGCTTCGCGGGTTTTTCGCTGTCTTCGTCCTCGTCGGATCCTCGCGCCGCCTTCTGCTGGGTCATGCCGGGACGCTTTGCAATGCCGTGACTGATGTAGCTCACGGCATCGAGGCGGGTCATATTCTGTTCCTGGAGAAAATAAACCGCGTGACTTTCGCGCTCCGTAAACAGAGCCACGAGCACGTTGGCCCCGGTGACCTCGTCGCGCCCCGAATTCTGGACGTGCAGGACGGCGCGCTGCACGACACGCTGAAAGCCCGTCGTCGGTTTGGCGTCCTCGCCATCCTCGATAACCAGCGTCAGCAGTTCATGATCGACATATTTCAGCAACGAGCGCCGCAGCGCGTCGAGTTCGACGTTGCAGGCCTTCATGACCTGCGCCGCGTCGGAATCGTCGAGCAAAGCCAGCAAAAGATGTTCGAGCGTCGCGTACTCGTGGTGGCGATCGCTCGCCAGCTTGATCGCGCGATGAAGAACCTGCTCGAGGCTTCGCGACAGCGAGGGCATTTAAATCCTACTCCTTTTCCATCGTACACTGCAGAGGATGTTGATGCCGGCGCGAAAATTCAATCACCTGCGCCACTTTGGTCTCCGCAACCTCGTAGGTAAAGATGCCACAGATTCCCACCCCGTGGCGATGCACGTGCAACATGATCTGAACCGCTTCATCCCTCGACTTGTTGAAGAAGTTCTCGAGTATATGAACCACAAATTCCATCGGCGTGTAATCGTCGTTGAGCAACAGAACCTTATACAGGCTCGGCCTTTTCGTTTTCGGGCGCGTCTTCGTTGCGACGCCGGTAGCCGGCCCGTTTTGTCCGGAGTTTCCGCGCTGGTTCTTGCTGCTCATGTCCGAAACTGAAGGCGGTCTCCCGCCAATGATTGCGCATTCGAAGCGTAATCGAAAGGCCCCCGCCGGGCCCCGATGCCCCGGATGCAGCATGCGCAAAAGACGAAAGGCCCGAACCTTGCGGCCCGGGCCTTTTGCACGCGCTCCGCGGGGGAATGCGGAACGCGGCTGCGCTTGATTTATTTTTGCGCGATTCAGGCCGCGCGTGCGCTCTCCACGATCTCGACCCAGGCCTGTACGCGGCCCTGCAGCGGACTGATCGCTTCTTTTGTCGCCGAAAACATGATTTCGCTGAGTTTCGTCATCTGCCCGACATAGGCGTCGAACGAGGACTTTACAAAGTCGGTCTGCAGCTCGAGAGCTTCATGAACCGATTTGCTGGCGAACAGCGCCCTGGTGGCCGAAATCGAGTCTTCCACCGACTGCTTGGAATAGGTGTAGAGCTCGTTGTTGAGCGTCTCCACGCCCTTGCCCGCGGCATTCGCCGCCTTGACATAGGCTTCGACCGTCTCGCGGCTATAGCCAAAAAAATTGTCGTAGCTCCGAACCGCTTTCTCGAAACCCGTCTTGAACGCTTGCGAACCGTTTTTCATCGCGGATTCGATTGCTTCGGCGCCGACGACCTTGTCGCCAGCCTTTGACCTATTATTTGCCATTGTGGCTCTCCTCATAGTAACGATTTCGTGGGTGACCTGCGTTTATGCTGCATTGCACCATGACTTATATGCGGTGCAGCATTCACCTTGTCAAGGGGATTGGCCCAAGGGCCCCGCGAGCCGGCCGGAACTGCGGCAATCGGCGACCCCAACCGGGCGCGTTCACCACTTAACTTATCCTAAATACCGGGAATCTAAGGTGGATTCTCGAAATCGATTGCATATCGGCGGCTGATTTGCTCTTTTACCGGTCAATAGGATTCGCGTCACAGGTTGGAGTACAAATGTTGGAACGATCGCGCGCCGTTCTCCGCGCGTTCAGGCGCCAGCGTGCGTGCATGGCGCTCCTGCTGGGGGGTGTTGTGGCGGGCTCGCTCTGCTGCGGCTCTGCTGGCGCATCGATCAGGCGCCATCACCGCCCTGTTACCCGGACGTTTTTGACCCTTACCGACCCCGGTAAGGACGCCGCCCTTGTCGTGGACGGAGAAACCGGCCGCCCACTTTACGCGCGCAACGCCGACGCCTTGCGCCATCCTGCGTCGCTCACGAAGATGATGACTCTTTATCTTCTGTTCGAGCAGTTGAAGAGCGGGCAGATGACGCTCGCGACCCCCCTTTCCGTCTCCGAACATGCGGCGGTGCAGCCGCGCACCAAACTGAACCTGCGCCCAGGCACCAGCTTGCCTGTGGACACGGCGATCAAAGCCGTTGTGGTGCTTTCGGCCAATGACGTCGCGGTAACCATCGCGGAAGCGATCGGCGGCACAGAGGGTCATTTCGCCGAATTGATGACAGCGAAGGCGCGCGCGCTGGGCATGACCCATACCTATTACGACAACGCTTCCGGACTGCCGGATCCCTTGCAGATCACTTCGGCGAGCGATCTGGTCATTCTGGCGCGCCATCTCGCTTACGATTTTCCCCAATATTTCCATTACTTCTCGACATATTCGTTCGGCTACCGCGGTGCGACCTACTTTACGCACGACAATCTTATCGGAAGATACGAAGGCGCCGATGGAATAAAGACCGGATACACAGGGGCATCAGGCTTCAATCTCGTTTCGTCCGTGGTGCGCGACGGAGTTCACATTATCGGTGTGGTCATGGGCGGCGTTACGGCGCGCCGGCGCGACAGCGAGATGGTGCGGCTGCTCGACGACACGTTTGCGTCCATTGCAAAGAATCCGCGACTCGCGGCGCGCGAGACTATCCCGTGGACGGCAATGGCCAGCAATGCGCAGACCCGGCCGGTCATTGCCGGATTCACGCTCGGAAACGCGGGCGGTTCGCCGCCGCCGCCGGCGACACTCCCGGCGCTCCCGGCCAACCAATCACTCCTTCCCGGCCGGTCGACTGCATCGGCCGATGACGAAGACGCCGCGGAATCGCGACCTGACACAGCATATGAAACGCTGACGAGCCCCGCGGAAACGGTCGTTACGGCATCCCCCGTATCCAGTCATCCACGGGTATCGAATCATCCAGGGCCGGCTGCGAGTCCGGCCGGCAATTCTTCGGCCGCGATTTCTCCGCCAGTCGCGCAAGCTCCGATGTCACTCGCTGTAGCGCCTCCACATTCGGAGTCGAAAGCGGCAGTCACGGTCGAATTGCAGGCCAACACGCCCCGGCCGCTGCCTAAACCGAGCATGCAACTCGCCGACTACCAGCCGCTGGCGCTCGAGCCTCTCCTTCCCAATTCGCGCGAAAAGGACCCTGCGCGACGCGACATCGCGCTGCCGCCAATTCCCGTTTCCCGTCCTCTGTCGGCGGCACTCGGAAAGGCTGACTGGATGATCCAGATCGGAGCATTCGACGATGCCGCCGATGCGAAAGCGGAGCTCGCCTCCTATGCCGAACGCTCGATGGATGTGTTGGGTCAGGCGGCTCGCATTGTGGCGCCGATACCATCGGCCGAGGGCCATGTCCTCTACCGGGCGCGGTTCGGTCCGTTCGTCGAGCACCAGGCGCGCGAGGTATGCCAACTCCTGACCGTCCGCGGCGAAACATGTTTTGCTGCTCTTTCCGTTCGCGAGTAGAGGTCGACGTTCTCACAGCCGGCGCGCAGCATCGCCTTCGTCACGCGCCGCGCCCATTCAGCAATACTTCTCTCGCTTCATTGATTCGCGCAGCCAGATAGCTCGTACCGCCCTTGTCCGGATGGTTTTGAAGGATCAGACGCCGGTGTGCGGCGTTGATTTCGTCCCGCGTTGCGCCCGGCTCCAGCCCCAGCAGTTGCAATGCCTCGGCGCGCGGCATCATGGAGCCGACTCGTGATGTCGGCTCCCCGGAAGATGTCGAGCGGCCGCCGGGCCCGCTCTTGAAGGGCCAGCCATCTGGCCAGGCACGGCCGCCGGTAAAAAGACCCCAGGCAAAGCTACCGGCAAGCATGGCGAGACCCACTCGATCCATGGCGGCAAGTCCGATCGCAGCAAACAGAAGGACCGCGGCGCCCGAATAGCGTAGCCCCCTGGTCACAAGGGCTGTATCTGCTCCGGCAAATGCGCGCAGCAACAACAGGATCGCGACAAGCGCAACCCCACCGGCAAGAACGGCAATCATTCAGGCAATCACATCTGTGCGTCATGAGACGATGCCAGCGGCATCGCCCTGCATCGGCGCCCGGCGCGAATGATGGCCATGGTCGAGATGCTGACCGCTATGACGCCGAGACACGCCGCCAGTTCAAACAAATTTTCTCCTCTCTGCTGCAGCCACGCTCGCTTTGGCCCCGGCAGGACCGGCGGCTACGATCGCAACAAGTGCCAACGCTTTCAGCGATCTGGGCACCTGGGAATCCTCCTCGGCGCATCGCCGCATCGCCCGCAGATGCGAGGACAACATGGATCCGGAAACGACAGGCGCATGCCATTTTCCAGAGCTTTTGGCAATCGACCCGCTCCAGGCCTGAACCCCGTTAAGCTCCGCACTCCGGTCCAACGCGTTCGCGGCCCAGGAACCCGCGTTTCGATGGTTCGTTAGGTTCGGGAGCGGCCGCACCACCGACCGGGGGGAGGCCGCCGGAGGGGCTTCGGGAGGAATTGTCATGAACACCACCATCAGCCCGGCGCTTGCGATCGTGCTGGCGGCCATTGTCATCATCGGGATGCTCGCCACCGTTGCGTTCATCTGGTGGCGGGAACGCAGATCGAAGCAGCTGCGCGCGCGTTTCGGCCCGGAATATCTGCGCACGCTCGAGGAAATTGGCAGCCGCCACGAAGCGGAGGCCCGTCTGCACAGGCTCGAGAAGCGCGTCGAATCCTTTTCGATCCGTACGCTGCCGCCCGAAGAGAAGGCGCGCTACGCAGCGTCCTGGCGGAAGGTCCAGGCCGATTTCGTCGACAGTCCCGGCGAAGCACTCAACCGTGCCGACGAGCTCCTCGGCTCGGTGATGAAGGCGCGCGGCTACCCGGTCACCGATTTCGAGCAGCGCTCCGCCGATCTCTCGGTCGATCACGCGGCGGTGGTGCAGAACTACCGCGCAGGCCACGACATCGCCCTGCGCCACAAGCGCGGCGAAGCCGATACCGAGGCGCTCCGTCAGGCGATGATCCACTACCGCGCGCTGTTCGCCGAACTGGTGGACGAACCCGAGGAGGCGCAGGCGAAAGCCTCGTAGACAAAATCCTCTCACCCTGAGCTTGATCCCCCGGCTTGACCGGGGGAATGGTGTGCCGACGAACACAACTCCAGGAATTCTCGCGATGAACGAAGCACTGCAGGTGGACAAGGAATATGGGGAGGAACGCCAGGGGGAACTGGCGACCGCGAACCTCGCCGGTACGAAGCCGCTCGATGAAGCCTGGCGCGAATCCCGCGAGCGGGAAAACGGCGGCGCCACGAACAGCTCCGGCGACGAAGAGACGGCGGCGGCGCTGCTCCCGGCCGAAGACGGCGATCGCATGCGTGCAGAATGGAATTCGATCCAGGCGAGCTTCGTCGACGAGCCGCGGGCCGCGGTGGAGAAGGCCGACAATCTGGTCGCCGCCACCATGAAGCGTCTCACCGAAAATTTCGCGGAGGAACGCTCGAAACTCGAAAGCCAGTGGGACCGCGGCGACGACGTCTCGACCGAGGACCTGCGCATCGCGCTGCGGCGCTATCGGTCGTTCTTTCAGAGGCTGCTGTCGGTCTAAGGGCCAAATGGCAGTTGCACGCGACCGGAACCTTTTGTTGTTCCGGCCGTGACGACGCCAACCAAACAAATGTAGAGTCTCCAGGAATAAAAGCGGGGCATGCCCCGTCGTAGCTTTGACAAGAGGTGCGACGAAGCAGCGGCGCTCCTGCTGCCAAGGGGAGAAATTCCGATGATGCATTCGAACTTGCGGCGCGTGTTTCAGGCCATCTCCGCGATCGCCCTCGTGGCAGCGTTCCCCGTCCCGGCGGCCGCCGGCGCTTGGCACTCGCCACACCGCAAGCCACTGCTGTTTGTCTCGAATCTGAGCGGCGGGGTTCGCATTTATTCGGCAAACATCCACAATTCCAATGTGCAGCTCCAGGGCACGATCACCAACGGCACAACGCGGCCCGAAGGAGTGTGGATTGACGGCAAGGGCATCCTGTATCTGGAAAATGGAGCGCAGTATCCGATGCAGGCAGACATCGAGGAATACAAGCCGGGCGCCACTTCGCCGTTCTTCAAGATCACCGACGGCCTTAATTCTCCCGGCGCGGTCTCCGTCAGCAGCGACGGTACCGTTTACGTCAACCAGCTGGGAGAAGCGGTAGGCGGCGGCGTGATCGGCGTGGTCGCTGTGTATCGAGCGGGCAAAACAAAGCTCGAACGAACCATCAGCCTTAACCCGTCGCCGGAATACGGAATGAACGCGGGAGGCATGGCGTTCGACCAGCAGGGCAATCTTTATGCCGCAACCTTCGGAAACGCGGCCGAGGTGCATGTCTTCAAGATCGCGCCCGGCTCGTCGCAGGCGACCGACCTCGGCCTTCAGGGGTATGGCGGCTCTGCCATTGCTATCGACGGTGCCGGAAATCTGTACACGGGTGGCTTCGGCGCCTTCATCGCCGTCTACTCTCCCGGAGCGACGTCGCCCTGGCGAACCATCCCGGCAAATTTCTCCGTGTATGGGCTGACCGCGCGTCACAACGGCACATTGTATGCTGTGTCAGACTCGTTTGTTGCGGAGTACGCTCCCGGCGCGAGCACGCCAACGAATTATGTCGACACCCTCGACGGCGAGACGTTCACCTACGACGCGGCGCTCGGCTGGCAATAGCGAGGGCGCAACAGAAAGGCGCCGCCGCTGTACGTAGCGGGCAACTTGGACCTGGTGCAAATCGCAATCGATTGCGAGCGAATGGCGCGACGCGGGCCGAGGCTATGCCGACGTGTCGAATTGCCATTCCGGACTGTAACAGCGTCAAACCTCCGTATTAATCCCTGGCAGGCTTATAAGTCTCGGTGTGAATACACTCTCCTGCGTGCCAGATCGCATGACCTTTGCCGACGTTCACCCGGAAGCGAGCATTTGCCTGTTTAATTGCGCTGGCGTGATCTTCCGCTTCGAATGAGCTTCGCGCGAACGCTTGATCCAGGTGATCAATGAAATACACTTCATACAACTTCATCGGGCAGACCATGGCTGTTCCGTACTGAATGTCGATTGGCCACGCGTCCTGACGCCCCTGCCACTGCCCCGAGAAATCCACTGACGGGCCGCGATTCCTCGCAAGCGACGCACCCGCGCAGGTTTGATCGTTCTCGTTGCGCGCCCGCTGGTTGTGGCCAATCTAATTCGTGGCGGACGCCTCGCGCTGTCTGGCGCACGAGTCGGCTGTTTCGACCCGTTCGACAGCGACGATCCGGCCTTTCAGATCGGCAATCTGCCATGGGGTCCATTTGTGGCTGGCGGAACCAACCGGTATGCCGAGCGTGAGGTTACCGACCACATCCTCCAGGCGCGCGTTATCCTGTTCCGAGCTTGCCTGGACAAGGCGACCGTTCAACATGGCCTTGTACTGCGCCAGTTGCGGGCAAGTCAGATAGGCATATGGACTCGAATTGTAGTTGGCAGCCTTGATGCTTTCAGGCGATGCCGCACACGCGCACAACACGACAGCGAGCGCGGCCACGGAGAGGCCGCGATGGAGTACTGACATCTCAACGATCCTTTGTTTGACTCTGCGCGGCATCCTGCTCACGCGATCGACGAACATCATCTCAGTCGGGCGCTTACAACAAATTAAATTGTGAAACTCAATGCTAATTTGGTGCGCGGAAAATACTGTCAGGTCGTATCCTACAAGCATGCTTTCGATTGTCGTGCGCGCGCAACATTATCGCAATTGGACTAACATAAAGCGGTGCATGCATGTTGTGATGTAGGGCGCCGCCCCAGCAATCAGCCGTGACGTAGGGCACGCCCCGACAAACGACTTTGTTTGCTCTTAACGTTGACGCAGCATATAGACGCTACCCTTCTGGCTTCGCGATTGTTTTTTACTTTCTTAGTTGATCCGCGGGAGAGACAAAATGAACCTCTCATGGCAAGCCAAAGACGTTCTCAGGATTTTTCGTGAACTTGGAATGGAGCCCGGCCAGCACGTCGGTTACAACCACCTTTGGCACAAGTTGGCATCTGTCATCATGGTAGCCGACGGCGTGAAGGCGCTCGCGGAGAACGGGTTCGTTATTCAGCACGCCGACGATGCGGAGCTGACTGATAAGGGCTACGAACTGATTCGAATCGCCTGACGCGTTGTGGCAGAAACTAATCCATGCCGCGCGGCTCCAATGAACGTACTGTAGCGCAGCTCTGGAGCCCCGCCTGCCCGCGCATGGACAGGCGTGGCAGGTGCGAAAACCTTCACGCCGGGATTTAGATGCCTAAGTCAAACATTTGGCGATGACACTGCAAAGAAGGCCAGCAAACTCTGATATCATGGATCTGCGACGTTTGCGATTCGCCAAAGTGGCTGTCGATCCGTCTGCGTTCGCAGAGAGGGCGCCGATGAGTTGGCTAGAAAGGCCCAATCGGGTTTCCAGGTCCACGGCCGCGGCCATCGTGGTGACCATCACGCTAATCATCGCCGCTTTGGACTATGCAACCCGGACGGATGCCTCGTTATCAACCCTCTATATTGTGCCGATTTCAGTTGCGGCCATTGCAGTAGGCCCGCTCTTTTCGGTCTTTGTGTCGTGTCTGAGCCTCTTGTGCTGGGCGGCAAGCGGCGCCCTGACCGATGCCGACGACTTCGCCTTCTCCGGCTTCATTTTGTGGTGGAATGGGGCCGTTCTACTGGCGGGCAACCTTGTCGTCATCTGGGCGCTGACAAGCTTGCGTGCGCTGCAGAGCAATCTCGAAATCCGTATACGCGAGCGCGCGGCTCTTCTGACCCAGGAAATCGCCGAGCGCGAGCACCTGCAATGGGCGTTGCTTGATTTCACCGAACGGGAGCAGCGCCGCATCGGCCTGGACCTGGGTAATAGTCTCTGTCCGCATCTCTCCGACGCGGCCCTGGCGGCGCAGGTTTTAAGCGAGAAGCTTGCCGCGCGCGGATCGAGCGAAGCGCGCGATTCAGCAAAACTCGTGGAACTCATCGAGGAGAGCATCGTCCTGTCCCGCCAGATTGCTCGAGGTCTACACCCCGTGGACATGGATGAAAAAGGCCTTACGCATGCCCTCTCGCAATTCGCGGAAACAGCAAGCAAATTGTACCGGATCGACTGCCGCTTTAGCTCCATTGGCACCGTACTCGTTGAAGACAGAGGGGCGGCGGAGCACCTCTACCGCATCGCCCAGGAAGCGGTCAGGAACGCCGTGAAGCACGGAGGCGGGAAGATGATCATGATTCGCCTCGCCGCGATCGCCGGACAGCCCGCGCTCACCATCGAGGATGACGGCACAGGATTTGACTCGGCTGCCTCCGGGCGACAGGGCATGGGCCTGTCGATCATGGCTCATCGCAGCCGCATGATGGGCGCCGAGTTTCGGGTTGGTTCCGGAGAGACGGGGGGGACGGTCGTGTCGGTTGTCCCGGTAGTCTCATAGCGACAAGGCCGTGGCGATGTCTGCGTATGGGTGCCATGCTAAAACCGCGACCTTGAAGCCGTTCGGTTCACAAGCGGACCGAAGAATAGGACGGTCGGCTTATCGGCCTCCTGGCAACTGGCGACGTTCATGCCAGCGGGATGGGTGAAGTCCTGCGAGCATCAAATCTCTCGAACGCCAAAACAAAACGACATTGCGCGCAATTGATATTGCGCCATGGCCCGTAACGTCCGCGCGATCGGCAGTTCGATCCCGTCCAGGATTGCCAGCAAATCGATGAAATGCAGGCGGTTCACATGATGAATCAGGTCAAATGACTCTTCGAATTCCGCATATCCCGCGTCGCGCATCAGCCGGTAAAAGATGCCTTTGGGAAGACGCGGATAGCGCTGATTTCCGATCATGAGAAATTGGAGCTCGATGTAGTCATTCTTCTTTTCGATTTTGGGAATCCAGTCACGTTCGGAACTTTTTACTCCCCTAAAGAACGCCTCGATTTCCAAACGTGCCGATTGAATATTTTCAGTAAGCGCCACACTGAATGCTGAAGGCTGCTGGGTGGCAAATCCCCATGATCGAAAAAAGTCATAGGAGTCCATATGAGCATATTGAACGAAGACCTCGCCGGCAAACACTCCTCGCAATGCGACACCATTGGACGTGTTGTAGTTTGATCCAGAACCGTGATTTACCAGTTCGATAATTGGAATAACGACCGCCTCGTCGCGATAGGTTAGAGCACGCGCATTGAAGAATCCGTTCAGAATTGACATATCCGTTGGCTCTTCGAACCAGAGGCCGCACTGGTACTTCGCAAAAAGTGCATGCCGTAATTCGGCCGGAAAAGCGCCTGCCATCTCGAAAGTCCGTCTGACTTCATCGGCACCGCCGCCGCTCCATCCAAACTCTTCCTGATACCGGTTGAGCCACGCTCTTTCGCGCTCGCCAGCGATAGAACCGGGGCCAACGCGCAACATTCCGTTCGTGATGACCATATCGTTTGGGGATACCAGCAGATTGTCTGGAATATGGATGGCGACCGGCTTGGTAGGGTCCGTCGGAAATATGCCGCGCCCAAATTCGCCATGGCCCAGCCGGATATTGTCCGCTGTTCCGCCAAGCGCCCGGAACTCATCCAGCAGTTCAATCCACGCGGTCAATGTTTTGAAACTTCCTGCCGCAAACAATGGTTGACCATAAAAACCCCGAATTTGGCGAAGCAAGATTTGCAAACCAGGGCAATCAGGGCAAGCCACAACAGCGCGGGTAGCGGTTGTTGTCGCAATGGGTTGCGCAAACCACGCGCGAATGAAAAGAAGGAGCGCACCGGAGAAGACAAAAGCGAGTACTGGATATTGACCTTGGTCCGCCAAAGCTCAGAGGCTGTAGGGCACAACGTCATCCGGCGGCACGGCCATCTGCAGCGGCGGCTGCGGAACCGTTTTTCGCGTCGCGCGGTAGTTTGCGCGTGGCGCCTTTCTTTACCTGCCTTCCGACTCAAGAAAAGTGGTCAGTCTTCCCCTGTGCTACCGGCCCTTTCACGGCGCGGAGTTCATGTCGGGCTTTCCCGTGTTGAAGTCCACCGGTACCGAAACATGCTCCTGCACAATGAGCCATTTGCTCCCGATCTTGCGATATACGTCGGTGACGCGCACCGTGAAATCGACGGGCTTGTCCTTCGTGTCGGTTCCGGTCACGTGCTGGATGCTGTGGCTGTAACCTATCGGGCCCACCACGCCGACGTCGAGATCGCTCATCTCGAACTTCAGCGTTCCCTTGAAGGTCGCGAGGAAGTCTTTCCAGTCCTTGCGGTAGGCGTTCGCGCCCACATATTGACGCGGCGGCACGGCATCGAACACAAACAGGCTTTGATCCGGCACGTAGCACTTCATGATCGCGTCGACATCCTTCGCGTTGAAGGCCGCGGCGAAGCGGCTTTCCAGCGCTTCGATCGCGGCCTTGCTGCCCGGACTTGCCGAGACGCATGACGGCATGGCCACGGCGCCGAACGCCAGCGCCAGCGAAATCGCAGCATTGAATTTCATTTTTCCCCTCCTGGGTGGTTGGTCTCGCTAAAATGCGCGGCTGCTGCCCGCGCGGCATACTCAGTTCGGAGAACGGGTCTGGCAGGATTCGACAAATGGAATTCACGCGCCCGCCGCGCTCCCCCGAGCCGGCCTGATATTACCACTGCGGGGGCGCGCCTCCTACTCCCCTAACCCTGCTTCCGTACCGGCAGCGCCGCCGGCACCCGCCTTTCGACGGTTCATCGGATTCCGGTACGGGCCGCGCCGGCGATCCGCTTGGCGCGGTGACGAAAGCGGCCCCTGCCGGTCGTTCTTCCACGGGCTGAAGTCGGTGTAACGGTTCGGTTCTGTAAGAATGTCGCGGCTGGCGGCCACGAGGAAGCGCGGCGAGGCCAGGATTGAACTTGCAAACCTCGTACCCCACAACTGCAGTTCGGAATTGGAAATGGAAGGAGCATTCGGATGCCAAACCTTCGCGTTAATTGCTTTTCGATCTCCATCGACGGCTATGGCGCTGGTCCCTGCCAGGACATCGACAATCCGCTTGGCGCCGGCGGTCGCGCACTGCACAGCTGGTTTTTCGAGACACGCACATTCCGAAACATGACAGGCGCCGGTGGCGGTGCGGAAGGCATCGACCAGGATTTTGCCGCACGTGGATTCGAGAATGTCGGCGCCTGGATCCTCGGCCGAAACATGTTCGGTCCCATCCGCGGGCCATGGCCCGACGATAGCTGGAAAGGCTGGTGGGGCGACAATCCGCCCTACCACACGCCGGTTTTCGTGCTGACAAATTATCCCCGCGCGCCGATCGCGATGAAGGGCGATACGACATTTCATTTCGTCACCGACGGAATCCACGCCGCGCGTCAGCGCGCATTTGCTGCCGCGAATGGCAAGGATGTCCGGCTCGGCGGCGGCGTCGCAACGATCCGGCAATATCTTGTCGCGGGACTTGTCGACGAAATGCACCTCGCGATCGCGCCGGTCTTGCTCGGCCAGGGAGAAGCGCTGCTTGCGGATATCGATCTGCCGCGGCTCGGCTATCGATGCACCGATCATCTTCGTTCGGCCAACGCCACCCACATCGTGATCGGCAAGCAAGGATGAGCACTGGATACCATCGCCTCTGAATGCAAAAACCCGCACCGGCATTGCGCGCGGTGCGGGTGATCATGACAAGGGTTTGCCGCGATCTCGGCCCTGGAATCAGACACTCACTTCGACAGGGTCGAATCCCTGGCGTTCGAACTTTTGATGACGGTCGCGTGGGCATCATTGGAAACCGCGAACATTTTATTTTCCACAAGTTGTATCCGCCCATGTCCCAACGCACAGAACGGGATGTCGGTTGAAATGGTCGAGACCGCGGAAATGCGGTCGTAGAATTCCAGAAGCTGGTAGTGTCCTAACGTGAATGGTGCGGCATGCCCGAAGTGAGTGCAGTCATCAGGGCAATCACCAGTCCTGCCGCGAGAAACACCAATCCGGATTGTCGTGTCCGTTCATCCGCCGCTCTGTTGAACAGAACAATGCACGCCCCGATGATGGCGACCACGATGCCGATGCCAATAAACAGAAGGGTCCAGTTCCTCATTTTACCTCCGTCTCCGCCACGATCGTCGCCGTCATGACGCCAATCATGTCGCGATTCGCGAAAGAAATCCGGCGCTACGATCCCAGGGCCGCAGCCGCGCCACCTCCGCTGCAAGGAGCGGAGAAGAAATGAGCCTCGCGACGGCTGGCCCCGAAGGCCGCTAATTTCCGATCAGGGCCTTGATCGTGTTCATGCCGTGCGGCGAGCCGAGGCCGCCCAGGAGGTCATAGCCCTTCACGGCGGGATAGTTGCCGCTTGCATTGCCGATGATGTCGTGCGTCATCTTCGGGTTGATGCTGTAGGCCGGATAGAGGATCGGATTGATGAAGCCGATCGTGGGCTTTCCCTGGTTGACCGCCAGCTGGTTGGCGAGCGCCGCAAAACCCGCCCACATCGGCGAAGAGAAGCTCGTACCACCCCAACCTCCCTGGCACGAACCCTGTGAGCAGATCATCATGTCGAAATCCGCGTTCGCCGAGACGTCCGATACGTTGCGAAGTTCCGTGGAACCCTTGTTCCTCTTGTTGATGTAGGGAAGCTGGTACGACTCGATCTTGATGTGCTTGTCGACAGACGGCCCCGAGGCACTGTATTTCCAGCCCGGCTCCGATTTCCATGAACCCGCAGCGCCGTTGGTGACGAGATCGGTGCCGCCGACCGCGATGATGTTGGCGTCTTCTTCCGGCCACGGACCGCTGGCTTCGAGCGTCACGTTGTCGCCGCTCGCGGTGAACCAGGATTGGCCTTGCGCCGCCATCTCCTGATAGATCGGATCCTCTACGTCGAAGTGTTTGTTGTACCCCCACGACGTGCTCAGTTGCTTGCTCGTATCATCCGACGCCATTCGCTCTTCAATGGCGACGGGGTCCTGCGCGACATAAACCTGAACTTGATCGAGACCCGGCGCCATGGAAATCGCATAGTCGATGTCCAGCGTTTGCTCTCCGTCGTTGCAATTACCGCAATCGACATTGGTTCCGTCGACGGAGATGCCGTTGACCGGCACGTTGAGCGGCTCATTGAACGTGGTGAAGTAGAGGGGAATGTCGCTCGGGATGTAACCTTCGAGTTCCATCAGGCCGACAGACTGGCCCGTTCCGACGAGCCTTGCCTTGATGCCGGTCCCGTAATAGGCGGCGCGGAAATCGCTGCCGATGAAATTGCCGCCCGGGCCCGAGCCGGTGCCCGCGCGCGCGCTGCGCCCTTTGCCGGGGCCGGCCAGCTTTGGAAAGGGGAGCTCGAAATTGTCGAGACCCGTGATGGAGAGCACCGGCACGTCGAGCGCCAGTGCCGGTTCGCGATCCGGAGCCATGAAGTCTCGATTTTCGGTCGGGTGCCTGTAGAGGTTGAGCCTGACGTTGAGCACGCGCTCGATATCGGACGCTTTGCCCTCGATCTGGAACATGTAGCGGTTGGCGTTCGTATGTGTGACGTCGAGGCCGCTCGCGTTGAAGAACCTTATCGCCGCCTCGTAGTCGCTCTGCGCAGGTCCGAAGCGCGCCGTAAATTCCGCGACCGAGAGATAGTGGTGAAACAGCACGCTGTTCGGATTGTAGATCTGGTCATGGAGCAGACTGCGGAGGTCCGCCAGATTGCGCATCGGGAGCACGACCTGCAGACGCAGATGGGTGGACGGGGCGACCTCGCCCATCCGTACGACGCCGTGCTGCGCAACGACGCCGGGGACGACACTCGTCTTGAGTGCGGCGGAGGAGGCAGAACTTGCAGCCGCGACGGCCACGGCCGACGCAATGAGGCAGGCACGAACTGGAGAACCTGGTTTTTTCATGCACGTCCCCTCCTGGAATGAGCCATAGGCGGCCGTTCCCCCGATGAGCATCGGGTTGGAGCGGATGATAACGCATTTCCGAGGCGTGGGGGAAATCCCGCCTCGGAGGGGCGCCGCGCTTCACGCGCGCCCGCGGACGTTGGTGGGGACCGCCGCTCGAATGATTCGTGCGCTTCGCTCATATTGCTGCGGCTTCTGTGATCTCCGGCTCCGACCATGATCCAACGAAGCTTGAGGCGCGGGATCTGAACGGCCATTACTTTCCAACAAGCTGTAGGAGATATCAGTGGCGATCGAAAAAATCCCATCGCGTGCGGTGGGCCCGCTAAGATCGTTTTTTCTGCTTTTTTTGGGCGCGACCGCCCCAAGTCCAGGCGCTGCGGCAGAAATTGTTCCGAGCGTATCCGTTGGGCCGCAGTATGACTCGACCCACGTTTATGTCACGCCGGGCGATTTGGACGCGTTCACCAAGAGCTTTATCGGTACGTTTGGCGGTCGTTCCTCCAAGCCGATCACGACGAACGTGCTCCCCGTACCGAGTAGCACGACGTTTCGATATGTTATGACGCCGGTTGGGACTCTCTCCGTTTTCGCGTTCCGATCGCCGATTCCGTTTCCGTTTGGCTCCGAACGTACGGGCTATCTCGTCACAGATATGAAGGTGGCAATTTCCGCCGCCAGGGCATCCGGGGCCGAGATTGTTGTCGAGCCCTTCAGGGACGCGCTAGGACTTGATGCGGTGGTCCAATGGCCCGGGGGCTTTAAGACACAGCTCTATTGGCACTCCATCGCGCCCCACTACGCGCCGCTGGCATCGGTTCCCGAGAATCGCGTTTATGTTTCCCGCGACCGGGCGGATGAATTCGTCCGAGATTTCCTGCGCTTTTCGCACGGCAGAGTTGTCTCCGACGACCGCCACGCCGATGCAGGGGAAATCGGCCGACCCGGGGAAGCCTACCGACGCATCGGGATCGAGTCAGGGTTCGGAAAGATGCAGGTGCTTGTAACCGATGGTCATTTGCCATTTCCCTTTGGCCGCGAGGTGATGGGCTATCAGGTGAGCAATTTCGCGGCGACACTCGCCAAGGCAGTTACGGCCGGCGCGACGACGCTTTCAAAAGCCTACAAAACCCGCGGTCGCATCGCCGTGGTCCTGCGATTTCCCGGCGGCTATATTGCGGAATTGCATGCTCTGACGAGTCGCTAGGTCAGAAAAGGACTCGCTGCATCGATGAGAATCCGGCGACATGAGGTTGGTAGTCGCCGAATTCGTGCAGGTGTTCGACACGGTCTACGACCAGGAGGCGAGAAGTTCGGCGAGGCACTCGCGCGCTGAATGTTGGTGCGCGCGAACGGGGACAATAGTTCAACCTGCGCTGAGCTCGCTGCAATGCCAGCTTGGTCGGCCTGAATAGCTATAGCCCGCCATCCGCCGTGATGATTCCGCCTCGCGGGCAAGAGAGCCCATGAGAGGAAAGGGCGACAAATTTCGCCAACTTCTCGTCGATCTTCCATGCGGATATAGCCGGAAGGAGAGTCCGGTCTTGCGGAGAATAGTGGGAGAAGTTGCCGCCACTGCCGGCGGCTCGATTGTCCAGAACGGCAACGATAGTCCCGGCGACCTGTCTTCCGTTGGCCTGACAGATCCCGCCAGCGAACTCCGGCGAAGTCCTGGAGTGCGACGGAATCGCGAGCACGTCATGAATGATCCCGCGCGTGTCTGACAACAACATATATTCATTTCCACATATCGACCACGACGTTGAGTTGAGGCGATCGGAAATTTCATCGCCTCCCAGATCTATAAGCCCCAACGCGATGTGGCGGCCTTCAATCTTGACGACGGGCTCATCGCTCATCCGCTTGCCCGCAAGCGCTCGCGGAATGTCAGAGCCGCACCGCACCGATTCAAAGCCATCCTGTGCTTGCGCTGCTCCGCACAGGAGAAGGAGGAGTGCCAGAAGTTTGAAAAGGTGATTCTTCATACTAATCCTCCCATCATCAGACTTTATGGCGCATCTGATGCATCGGCCATGCGCTGCCATTCCCGAGTGTTCTAGTTTTTCTGGCGCTCAAAGATCGCGACTCACGTGCTCCGAATCCAACCTGGTGCAAACGTCGTCCCCTAGGAATTCTTGCGCCCTGGCGCGCGCCATGACGGGCAGGATTCGCCTTGTTTACGCGTTAGCCCGTCTGTTAGCCTCATACGGAATGCTCAAGTATGCGTGTCTGTTGAGTTTAAAAAACTATTGTTTTTCAGAGCATTACTGGTCGGAGCGGAGAGATTTGAACTCTCGACCCCCAGTCCCCCAGACTGGTGCGCTAACCAGGCTGCGCCACGCTCCGTGACCTTACCGCGGAGGGTCATCCCGCGGGGCGCGGACTATAGGCGCGAGGGAACTGGAGGGCAACGCGCCGATCATTCATGGGTGTGTTCGCCCTTCGACCTGCCTGCGCGAAGCCCAAGCTTCGCTCTCGCCGAGGTCGCGCGCGCGGCGCAGCGGATCAGCTCGTGCTCAAATTCTGGTGGACGAGTCCCAAAATGCTAATTCATACGATCGTCATGGCCGGGCCGTTGTCCCGGCCACCCAAGAACACAGGGTCAAGAAGCGAATGCGATTCAGGCCATTCCAAGGCGAGTGTCGGGTTCTGTGGGGACTATGGCCGAGCGCGGGTTTCATGGGTGGCCGGGACAACGGCCCGGCCATGACGTTTTTTTGTTGGGGCACCGGCGTGAGTAGCAAGCTCATTCGAGGCTGCGTGCCCAGCCCATCAACGTAGGTGCCAAGTGTCCGATTCGATCCGCTAACCGAATTCGTGCTCTGTGAGCAGGAACACCAAACCGAGCCCCACAATGATCATTACTGCGCCGTACCCTCGGGTTGTCCACCGATACCAACGGGATTGGAGCATCCGGATCTGCCAGTCGCACAGGTGATCGGCAAAGCACAGGCAAGCGATCCCAAGACCGATAACCGCCACAATGAAGAAGGCGGCCGCGGGCCACGGAAACGAACTATGCTGCATGCGCGCGTCTCACCCGCCCGCGTGACGGCGCGCAGCGGAGAGGCGGGACTTCAGCGCGAGCAGATGCGTCAGCACCGCATCGAGATGGCCGCGCTGCGCTTCGTCCAGTGCAACGGTTTCGGCCGCATCGTCGTGGACGCGCGTGAGCGTGGCGATCGCGTCGATCTCCCCGCTATCGGAAGCGACGATCTCCGCCGGTGTGACCCGCTTGCCGTGGAGCTTTAGATCGTTGCGGCCGAGCTCGGCGGCGAAGCGCACGCCCTTCTCGCGCAGGATCTTCTGCACGCCCTTGATGGTGTAGCCCTCGAAATAGAGCAGTGCGCGGATGCCGCGCAGGAGATCGACATCTTCGGGCCGATAGAAGCGCCGGCCGCCTGCACGCTTGACCGGCCTGATATGGGCGAAGCGCGTCTCCCAGAAGCGGAGCACGTGCTGCGGCACGTCGAGCGCGTCGGCCACTTCGCTGATTGTGCGGAACGCTTCCGGCGATTTCACGCTCAACGCGGCGGCCTGCGCCATGCTCACTCCCCGGCCAGTTGGAGTTCCGGCGTCTCGCCGTTGATCACCGCTTTGAGCACATGGCTCGGCCGGAACACGAGCACGCGCCGGGGCGCGATCGGCACTTCGTGACCGGTCTTCGGGTTGCGGCCCATGCGCTGCGATTTCTGCCTCACCGAAAAGGTTCCAAACGACGACAGTTTGACCGATTCGCCGCGCGCGAGCGCACAGCAGACTTCCTCGAGAATATCTTCGACCATCTGGGCCGATTCGTTGCGCGAAAGGCCGACGGCCTTGAACACGGCCTCGGTCAGATCGGCCCGCGTCAGAGTATGGTTGTGCATCGAAATTGTGACTCCCCTGCATCACGTCCGGCGAGCGTAGGAGTGTCAATTTTTCCCGTCAACATCAAAGGGATAAGGGGGTGAATTGAGAGGCTGGGTTATGAATTGCACGGCCTTCCCCCTCCGTCGCCTTCGGCGACACCTCCCCCGCGCTAGCGCGCGGGGGAGGAAAATCTCGCGCATATATTTCCTCCCCCATTTCTGGGGGAGGTGTCGCCGTAGGCGACGGAGGGGGCGCGGCGCTTCGAGCGTCGTTCTGATTCACCACCTGACCAGCGAGGCGCCCCAGGTGAAGCCGCCGCCCATTGCTTCCATGAGGACGAGGTCGCCCGGTCCGATCCGTCCGTCTGACGCGGCCACGCCAAGGGCGAGCGGCACCGATGCCGCGGAGGTGTTGCCATGCTCGGCGATGGTCGAGATGACACGCTCCGCCGGAATGCCCAGCCGGCGCGCTGTCGCGTCGAGGATGCGCTGATTGGCCTGGTGAGGTACAATCCAGTCGATGTCGGAAACGGCAACGCCGCTCGCGTTCGCCGCCGCTTCGATGGCAGCAACCGTGTTGACCACGGCGTGTCTGAATACGTCGCGTCCCTGCATCCGCAGATAGCCCGTCGTCTGCGTCGTCGATGGACCGCCATCGACATAGAGAAGATCGTGCAGACGCCCGTCGGAATAAATAAGTGTGTTGAGCACGCCGCGGTCAGAGGAATCGCCTTTGCCCACGCCCGCCTGCAGCACGAGTGCGCCCGCGCCGTCGCCGAACAGGACGCAGGTCGACCGGTCGCTCCAGTCCATCAGGCGCGACATGGTCTCGGCGCCGATCACCAGCACGTTCTTCGCCTGGCCCAGCCTGATGAAATTGTCGGCGACCGCGAGCGCGAAGATAAATCCCGAGCACACCGCCTGCACGTCGAAGGCCGCGCCGCGCGTCATGCCGAGCCGCGCCTGGATATTGGTGGCGACGGCGGGAAACGTCTCGTCGGGAGTCGTCGTGGCAACGATGACAAGATCGATCGCATCGGCGCCGAGCCCCGCATCCACCAGCGCAGCCTGGGCCGCCTTCAGCGCGAGGTCGGAGGTGGTTTCGCCGGGCCGCGCGACATGGCGGCGATGGATGCCCGTGCGCTCCACGATCCACGCGTCGGTCGTATCCACGCGTTTCGCCAGATCGGCGTTGGTCAGGATGGTCGTCGGCAGATACGCGCCAACACCGGTAATGAGCGAACGAACGAATCTCACGAAGCCGCAGCTCCGGAACTCGCAGCAGCGCCGAGAAGTGGCGCCACAGCCGCGCGGTCCGCAACGATCTTCGAGATCACTTCGGCGCGCGCCATGTCGACCGCCATGTCGAGCGCGCTCGCAAACCCGAGCGCATCGGTGCCGCCATGGCTTTTCACCACCACGCCGTTCAGTCCCAGAAAGATGCCGCCATTGGCCGCGCGCGGATCGAGCTTGCGGCGCAGGGTTTTCAGCGCGCCGCTCGCCAGCAGCGCGCCCAGCCGCGAGAGAACGTTGCGGCGCAGCGCCGTGCGCAGATAGTGCATCACCAGCGTCGCCGTCCCCTCTGCCGTCTTCAGCGCGGTGTTGCCGGTAAAGCCGTCGGTCACCACCACGTCCGCCGTTCCCTCGGCAATGTCGTCGCCCTCGACGAAACCGCAGAACTCGATCGGCAGGTCGGCGCCGCGCAGGATCTGCGCCGCACCGCGGACGGCATCATTGCCCTTCACGTCCTCGGCGCCGACGTTGAGCAGGCCGACGATCGGTCGCTCGAGCCCCAGAATGGCGCGCGCGAAGGCCTCGCCCATCACCGCAAAGTCGACAAGCTGCTGCGAGTCGGTGGCTATGTTGGCGCCGACGTCGAGCACCACGCTCTGTCCGCGCTTCGTCGGCCACAAGGCTGCGATCGCCGGTCTGTCGATCCCGTCCAGCAGTCCGAGCTGGAACATCGACATCGCCATCAGCGCACCCGTATTGCCGGCCGAGATGACAACTTGCGCTTCCTTCTTGGCGACCGACTCGATGGCCCGCCACATGCTGGTATTACGCCCGCGCCTGAGGGCCTGGCCTGGTTTCTCCTCCATGCGCACTTGTTCCGCGCTGTGGCGAACCGCAGCGCGCGCGGCCAGCTTCGCGCGCTTGGCGAGAAGAGGCTTCAGGAGGGCTTCGTCGCCATGCAGCAGAAATCGCACAGTCGGATGGCGTACGAGCGAGCGCGAGAGCGCAGCCATAACCACGCCCGGACCGGCATCGCCGCCCATCGCATCGATCGAAACCGTCAATTCGGGGCTCACCCTCGCCTCGCTGCAACTGGCCCCGCGCGGGTCGCGCGGGCGGCGCGTGTCAGGCTTCGACCTTCACCACTTCGCGGCCGCCATAATGGCCGCATTTGGCGCAGACGTGATGAGGCCTCTTCTGCTCGCCGCATTGCGGGCATTCGATGTGGGCGTTTGGGGCGAGCCGATCATGAGACCGGCGCATATTGCGGCGCGACGGCGATGTCTTTCTCTTGGGTACCGCCATGGCGGTGCAACTCCTTCAATCTGAAGCCGAATCCGATTGGGGCGGCGCCTGTCGGCGCTTCTGCCATTGGCGGACCGGGCGGGCAAAACAAGTCGCGGAGTGAACAGGAAACCCGCCCGGGATTCAAGGCGGCCGGATATCGGGCGCCATCCTTCGACGAGATGATGCCTTATAATGAGCTTGCCCGCCTGCGCTAAAGCTTCGGCTGGCCTGTCTCGTGACCATGTCCGCCGAAGCCTTGGCGAAGGCGGATCGAACGCCCAGCTAGTCGAATTCGACACTTGGCGCCCACGCTGACGGGTTCGACGCATAGCATCGAACATGGTTGCTACTCACGCCGGCACCCCAAAAAACGTCATGGCCGGGCCGTTGTCCCGGCCACCCAAGAACACAGCGTCAAGAAGCGAGCGCGACGCAGGCCATTTCAATGGAGTTTGTCCGGTTCGGTGGGACCATGGCGGAGCGCGGTTTTCATGGGTGGCCGGGACAACGGCCCGGCCATGACGATGGTATGAATTAGCGTATTGCGACTCGTCCGTCAGAATTAGAGCACTACGCGGTGACATGTCCTCCACGCCGGGAGGCGAGCGGCGCGCGGAACTGATGGTCGCGATCCCACACGAAGATGAAGGTGCCGAGGATCATGTTCACGGCCTCGCCATCATCTGACATCGGCGCCAGGAGCGCATCGAAAAATTTGGGATTCTGTCCGAACCATGCGCCCGCACCGGTGAGCCGCATGGGCGCGCGGCGCTCCATGACCGCGCGATACCCGGCGAGCGTGGCCTGAACCGTGTCGCGGCCGAAAGGCGCGACGGCCTCGCTCATCAATTTTCCGGTCGGCTCGAAATAGAAGAATTCGCGCAGCTGCGTGCCGACCACGCGATAGCGAAAGTCCTTTCCCGCATCGACGACGTCGGCCAGAAGGATGTAGGGCAGGAACGATTTGAGTTGCGCGGGCGAAATATCGCTCCGGCTGGGCATTGCGCGGGAGCCGCGCTTTTCGTTCCAGTAATCGCGCACCGAGGAAAGCACCGCGGGCCAATCCGTCGCGCGGTCTATTTCGACATTCGGCAATGGCAACCCGCTCAAAAATGCTCTCTCCGTTCCACGTGCCGCAGCGAAAGCCGGCGAGACCTCAGTCCGACTCCGACTGCGCTCCCCGAACCAGATTGTAGATGACGGCCAGAGTCACGAACAGAACCGCGCCAGCGACCATGCCGCCGATCACGAATCCGCTCCACCAGCCGGCGCTCGGCACGAATTTGCCCCCGTTTTCAAGGCGCCCGGCGAAGGCCAGAAAAATTCCCAGCGCAGCTCCGAAGATCGCAGCCGTCCCGATACGAAACCTGACCGGCATTTCTTCCTGCTCTCAGTTCGAACCGCGCTGCCTGAATTCCGTCCCCATATTTCGATTTGTTTCACGAATTGGTAAATGAAACGGAAGCTGCCTCCCCCGCGGCCGCCCCGCGCCGCCGATGTCGCTGTCAGCCTTCGGGCTTCAGCTTTTCGAGCACCGCAAACGGGCTCTCCGATGTGTCGGCATCTCCGGGTAGCTCGAACGTCTCGCCGGGCGCGCGCGGATAGGGGTCGATCGCCAGCAATAATTCCTCCCGCAGGGGTCCAGCGAGATCGTAGCGGGTGCTGTCGATCTCTTCGGGCGTCTCGTCATCGGCCGAAGCCAGAGTCACGAGTCCACCCTTGTCGGCATGGGGCTGCAGACCAGGCGACAGCTGAAGCGTGCGCCTGAAGCTCCTGGCGATCCTCGAACGCAGGGGTTTCAGCGTGACCACACTCTTCTGCACGATATCGGCTTCGAATTCGGTCTCGAGCAGAAAGCGCGTCCGCGATTGCGGTCGGATGTCGACACGTCCCACGAGGCGTGTGACCTCGTCGACATCGGCCCATTCCGCGAGGCGGCGCAGTTCGTCGGCGCTTGCGACAATCGCGCTTTCGTAACCCGCATGCGGCAGATCTGCCAGATCGCGAAACCGTTCCAGGGGTAGCTTGGTCTTCATGCCATCGTTCCGGCCGGCGCAGGCAGGGGACCAAAATCCAGTTGTCCCCGATCGAGGTGGAGACTTAAGAGGCGTGCGCGCGCGTCGAGTGCATATTTGGCAAGGATTCCCGCCGGTTCAACCCGCGAAGTCTCGCCACGGTAGAGGTTGCGGGCGATCGCACCGGCAAGCTCGCCTTCGTTGCCCGCATCGCGGTAGGCGCGCAGACGCCCATAGAAGGCGCCAGCCATCTTCCGTATGCGGCGGTTCATGCCCATGTCGCCCGCGCCTTGCTCGCGCAAGGCTTCGTCGAAACGGGCGAAAAGCGCATCGACGAGCGCCTGGGCGAGCGCCGCCTCCCGCATGGTCTCCAAAACTTCGAGTACGAGCCAGGCGTGCAGCACGATCAGGTCGAACCGGCCGTCAATCGTGTCGGCAACCGCAAAACTCCTGAAGAACACGGGCTCGCGCGCGCGCTCCGAAATCCCCGCACAGAGGCATTCCGCGATACGCTTGCGTTCGCCCCGCAGCTTGAGCGCCTCGAGCATCGGCTTCCTTCGTCACCGGCGCCGCCACTTGCAACGCCACGGGCTCAACGCTAGCACATGGGAGGCGGGGCGCAGGGTCACGTGCGAGGTGTCTTCGATGCGGCGTCCGGTTCTTGCGATTGCGATGCTGGTGCTGGCGGGTTGCGTGCCGGTGACGAACCAGCGCGGCTATTTGCGCGATCCCGTGGGCGAAGCTTCGATCAGGGTCGGAACCGATACCGAAACCTCGGTGCAGGCGCGGCTCGGGGATCCATCGACCCGCGCCACCTTCGGCGCCGATTCCTGGTACTACATTTCGAGCGTCGAGAAGCAGCTTGCATTTTTCGACCCCAAGACTGAAACGCGCGCAATCCTCGCCATCCATTTCGACAAGGACGGGAAGGTCCGCGATCTTCAGCATTTCAGCCTCAAGGACGGACACGTGGTCGCCTTCGAGTCGCGAACGACTCCGGCGCGCGGCCGCGAGCTAACCTTCCTGCAGCAACTCTTCAACGCCACGCCGGGGGTACCGATCGGCAACATCACCGGCGGCAGCCCCGGTCCGGGCGGAGGCGGTGGTGGAGGCGGCGGCCCCGGCTCGCCCTATCCATGACGGTGTGCGCCTCACCCACCGCTTGAGTGGTTGCTCACCCCTCACCCGCGCCTAGGCAGAATTCTCTGCCAGCATCTGCACACCTCTCCCACAAGGGGAGAGGGGAATTCGGAGTCCTGCATCAGCGACGTTCGATCAGCGCGCGGGCTTCCCTCTCCCCTTGTGGGAGAGGGGCTAAGCACGAGCACTTTCAACCGCCGCAGCGCAGGTGAGGGGGTGAGCGACCGCTCAAGCGGGTGATCGGTGAACCGGTCTCTCAAATCCCGTGCGCGAGAGTGGCGAGAAGGAGAAGCGCCACGATGTTGGTGATCTTGATCATCGGATTGACCGCCGGGCCCGCCGTATCCTTGTAGGGATCGCCCACCGTGTCGCCGGTAACCGCCGCCTTGTGCGCCTCGGATCCCTTGCCGCCGAAATGTCCGTCCTCGATGTACTTCTTTGCATTGTCCCAGGCGCCACCGCCTGAAGTCATTGAGATCGCCACAAACAGGCCGGTCACGATCACGCCGAGCAACATGGCGCCCAAAGCCGCAAAGGCCTGGGCTTTTCCAGCGATGTTGTCGACGATCACATAGAGAACGATCGGCGACAGAACCGGAAGCAGTGAGGGGATCACCATCTCGCGGATTGCCGCCTTCGTCAGCATGTCGACGGCGCGGCCGTAATCGGGTTTCTGCGTGCCCTGCATGATGCCCGGCATTTCGCGAAACTGCCTGCGCACTTCTTCCACCACCGCGCTCGCGGCGCGACCGACGGCGGTCAAGGCGATACCGCCGAAGAGATAGGGAAGAAGCCCGCCGATGAAGAGCCCCACCACCACCCAGGGGTCATAGAGCGAGAAGGTCGGCATCGCGAGGCCGCGGAAATATCCGTACACGTTGGAATGGGCGATGAAATATTTGAGATCCTCGGTGTAGGCGGCGAAGAGCACCAGCGCTCCAAGCCCGGCCGAGCCGATTGCATAACCCTTGGTGACGGCCTTGGTGGTATTGCCGACCGCATCGAGCGCATCCGTCGTCTTGCGCACATCGCCTTCGAGACCAGCCATTTCTGCGATGCCGCCGGCATTGTCGGTCACCGGACCGAACGCATCGAGCGCCACGATCATGCCGGCGAGCGACAGCATCGTGGAGACCGCGATGGCAATGCCGAACAGACCGGCGAGCCAGTTCGCAACGACGATGCCCACGCAGATGACCAGCGCCGGCAGCGCCGTCGATTCCATCGAGATAGCGAGACCCTGGATGACATTGGTGCCGTGACCGGTGCGCGAAGCCTCTGCAATCACCCTTACCGGGCGGAACCCACTGCCGGTGTAATACTCGGTGATCCAGATGATCGCGCCGGTGACGGCAAGCCCGACCGCGCCACAGAAGAACAGCGAGCGGCCGGTGACATCGTGGCCGGATATCGTGCTGAGCACCGTGTTGAGGCCGACGAACCAGTCGGTGAGCGGCCACAAACCGATAAGCGACAACGCGCCCGTCGCCAGCACGCCCTTGTAGAGGGCCCCCATGATCGAGCCGTTCTTGCCGAGCTGGACGAAAAACGTGCCGATGATCGACGTAACGATGCACATGGCCGCGATGCCGAGCGGCAGCAGCATGAGCGCGCTGCGCAATCCTCCGGTGAAATAGATCGACGCCAGCACCATCGTAGCGACAGTCGTGACCGCATAGGTCTCGAACAGGTCCGCCGCCATGCCGGCGCAGTCGCCGACGTTGTCGCCGACGTTGTCGGCGATGGTGGCGGGATTGCGTGGATCGTCCTCAGGAATTCCCGCTTCGACCTTTCCGACCATGTCGCCGCCGACATCGGCGCCCTTGGTGAAGATGCCGCCGCCCAGCCGCGCGAAGATCGAGATGAGCGAGGCGCCGAAACCGAGGGCGACGAGAGCGTTGGAGATCAAACGGCCCTGTGCCTCGTCATTGATGTCGAGATGGAGGCCGTAGCGAAGAAACGCGTAATAGCCGGCGACGCCGATGAGGCCCAGTCCGGCGACGAGCAGCCCCGTCACTGCCCCCGAGCGGAAGGCGATCGAAAGTCCAGCCGCGAGTCCGTGCCGCGAGGCTTCCGCTGTGCGCACATTGGCACGCACCGACACGTTCATGCCGACATAACCCGCAATGCCCGAGAACGACGCGCCGATCAGATAACCGAGCGCCACCTGCCAGCCGAAGATCGCAAAGGCGATAATGAGGATCACGACGCCCGCGATCGCGATGGTCGTGTACTGACGATTGAGATAGGCGGCTGCTCCTTCCTGGATCGCGGCCGCAATTTCCTGCATGCGCGCGTTGCCGGGGCTCATGGCCATGACCGAACGGCTCGTCCAGGCACCGTAGAGGAGCGCCAGCACACCACTGGCCAGGATGAGTTCAAGCTGCAGGCCCATCATTCGTTCCTTTGCGTAACCGGAAAACCGTGCAGACCGTCGCCGGGACCGGCGCCGGACTCCCCTGCCCCTGCGCCGCGGCGCGAAAAGGCGGGGGAACATGCCAAAAGGATGTTGGAGAGGCAACGCCGCGATAGCCCATGCGACACAAGGCCCGTGTCCGGCGTTTTGGCTCAGAAATGCGTGTAACCCTGGCGGGCCACTTGAATGGGATTGCCGGCTTCATCCAGAAGCGCAACGCCGCAACCGGACGCCACGCGCCCGATTTCCGTCACCTGGGTCCCAGTCCGGCGCGCGGCTTCGAGGATCGCGTCCGCGGCAGAGCGCGGCGCCGTAAACGCGATCTCGTAATCGTCTCCCGCAATCGCGGCGCGGGCGCGCCCTAAGATCCCGTCGCCCCACAATTCGTTCAGGGCGTCCGACATCGGCACGCACGCCACGTCAATCTCGATGCGTGCTTGCGAGACCTGGGCGATGTGCCCGAGATCGGCCAGCAATCCGTCCGAGACATCGAGTGACGCGCTCGCGAGTCCGCGCAATTCGCGGCCGAGCGCCAGCCTGGGGTCAGGCAAACGATAGCGCGAGATGAGAAAATCCCGCGCTGCCGCGCTCGCAGGCGTGTCGCCGTTCGTGAGGAGGCCAAGTCCCGCGCCTGCGTCGCCGATCGTGCCGCTCACGAAGACGCTGTCGCCCGGTGTTGCGCCGTTGCGCCGGATCAGCGCTCCCTGCGGCACGTATCCCACCACCGTGATGGTGACCGTCACGGGACCCGGCGTTGCATTGGTCTCCCCGCCCGCAAGTGCGCATTCAAATCTCGCCTGGTCCTCGGCCAAACCCGCCGCGAAAGCTTCAAGCCAGTTCATGTCGGGCCACGACGGGAGAGCAAGGGCAAGAAGATAGACGGACGGTTCCGCGCCCTTGGCGGCAAGATCCGACAGCGCCCGCCGCAACGCCTTCTGCGCCACCGTTCCTGCCGGGTCACTACGCAGAAAATGTACGCTCTCGATCAGCGAGTCCGTCTTGAGAACAAGTTCGTGACCCGGCTTTGGCTCAAGCAACGCCACGTCATCGGTGAGGGCGAACGCGCCGCGTACGCCGCGCGAAAGCGGCGCAAAGAGCTTTGCGATCAGCTCGAATTCGCCCGGACGAACCTTCGCTTCAGAAACCGGGCTCTTCATCGGGCACAGCATCTCCGAACTCGGCCGGGCGTTTGCGGCGCGCCAGGCGATCGAGAACCGCGTTCACGAAGGCGCGCTCCTCTTCGCCGCAGAAGCCGTGCGCAATTTCGAGATATTCGTCGATCACCACGCGCCCCGGAACGTCGTGCCGGGCGATCAGTTCGCAGGCCGCTGCACGCAAAATCGCGCGAAGGATGGAATCGATTCGCTCCAGTCGCCAGCTCGCAGTCAGGCACGAGGCAATCGCGCGATCGATTTCCGCCTGGTGGTGTGGAACGCCTGCAAGGATGGCGCGGAACAGCGCCTCGTCGGGTGCTCCCGCTTTTGCCAGCTCAGGCTCGCGCTGAAAGCGATGGTCCAGGAATTCCTGCGCCACCGTTTCCGCGTCGCCGCCTGCCAGTTCCATCTGGTAGAGCGCCTGAACCGCCGCCAACCGCGCCGAGCGCCGCTCGGCGCGCGCGCTTCCCGCGATTTCGTTGCGTGACGCGGGCGCGATCATCGTGTCGCTCCCAGACGCATGCGCGTCTCGATGAGCGCAAGGCAGGCGCGGGCCGCGTCTCCACCCTTGTCGAGTTCGCCACGCGAAGCGCGGGCGATTGCCTGCTCCTCCGTGTCGCAGGTCAGGATGCCGTTGCCGATACACAAGCCGTGGCGCAAACCGAGCTCCATCAGCCCGCGGGCAGACTGGTTCGCCACGATCTCGAAATGATAGGTGTCGCCGCGGATGACGCAGCCCAATGCAATGTAGCCGTCATAGTTCCTGCCGCCGCCTTCGCCCACCTCCGCTGCAAAAAGGATTGCCGGGGGGATTTCGAGTGCTCCGGGCAGGCTGATGCGCTCGGACCAGGCGCCCGCCCGCTCCAGCGCCGCCGTCGCGCCGTCGAGGAGCGCATCCGAAATGTTCGAATAAAAGCGCGCCTCGACGATGAGAATGCTGGGCGTCACGATTTCCTGCCTGGCTGCCTGTTTCCGCGGATCGCGTGCGTGCCGACGATGTTGAGGCCGTAACCATCGAGCGCCACGATCTTCTTCTCCGCCGTGTCGGTCAGCAGGATCATGTTGGATATGCCCAGATCGAGAAGGATCTGCGCCCCGACGCCGTATTCTTTTACCCGCCTGCGGTCGATGTCGTCGGAGATGCGCCGCGAAAGAAGATCGGACACGAAGGTCGGGCGCGTCTGCCTGAGAACCACGACCACGCCGCGCCCCTTCTCCGCCACGATGCGCATGGATTCGGCAAGAATTTCCTTCTCGAAGGGCTCATAGCCCAGCATGTCGGTGAAAATGTTGAGCGCGTGCATGCGCACAAGCACCGGCTCGGAGCCGCTGAGTTCGCCTTTCACCAGCGCGATGTGCTCCGCATATTCGATGGTGTTGACATAGACCATCAGCTTCCACTGTCCGCCGAAATGGCTGTGGAAATCGCTTTCGATCGTGCGCTGGACAAAATGATCGTAACGGCGGCGATAGGCGATGAGTTCGGCAATGGTGCCTATCTTCAATCCATGCAATTGCGCGAACTGCACGAGATCGGGCAGCCGCGCCATGGTGCCGTCGTCGTTCATGATCTCGCAGATCACCCCGGCCGGATAGAGGCCCGCGAGCCGCGCGATATCGACCGCGGCTTCCGTGTGCCCCGCCCGCACGAGCGAGCCGCCGTGACGCGCCACGAGAGGGAAGACGTGTCCGGGCATGGTGATGTCGTCGGGACCCTTGGTCGCGTCGATCGCCACTGAGATGGTATGTGCCCGGTCGTGCGCCGATATGCCGGTCGAAATTCCTTCCTTCGCTTCTATCGACACGGTGAACGCCGTCTTTAGGGGTGTGCCGTTGAACTGCGTCATCATCGGAATGCGCAGTGCGTTCGCGCGCTCCTGCGTGAGTGCGAGACAGATGAGCCCGCGGCCATGTTTGGCCATAAAGTTCACTGCCTGCGGTGTGCACATCTGCGCCGGAATCACCAGGTCGCCTTCGTTCTCGCGGTCTTCCGCATCGACCAGGATGAACATGCGCCCGTTGCGGGCGTCCTCGATCAATTCCTCCATCGAAGAAAGGTAGTCGCGGAACATCATGCCGGGCCCTTTGTCAGCCGCGCCACGTAACGCGCCAGGATGTCGATCTCGAGGTTGACGCGAGAGCCCTTGCGCGCGCGGCTGAACGTGGTCGCGGCGAGCGTATGCGGGATGAGATTGACGCCGAATCGCGCGCCGTCGACATCATTGACGGTGAGCGAAACGCCATCAAGCGCGATCGAACCCTTCGGAGCGATGAAGCGCGCGAGCGCCTGCGGAGCCTCGAAGGTCATGCGCATCGATTCGCCTTCGGGCGCCGCGGCGACGATTTCCGACGTCCCGTCCACGTGGCCGGTCACGATGTGCCCTCCGAGTTCGTCGCCGACCCGCAGCGGCCGTTCGAGATTGACGGCGTGGCCGACTTGCCAGTCCGCAACGGTTGTTTTCGACAGAGTTTCGCCCGAAGCCGTGACCGCGAACCAGCGGTCCGTCGCGCCGCCCCGGTCGACCACGGTCATGCAGATGCCGGCACAGGCGATCGAGGCGCCGATCCCAAGCGCAGACACGTCGAAACGCGTGGCGATCACGACATGCGTGTCGCCTCGCTTCTCGACATGACGCACCTCGCCAATATCGCTGACAATTCCCGTGAACATGGGTTCTTTTAGGCCCTGACTGAGAAGCTTTCCAGAAGGTCGGGTCCGAGCCGCTGCGTGCCGACGCTCGAAAAGCGCGGCGCTTCGTCGAGCCCTAATGCGGCGAGCGCCTCGATGGCGGCATGACCGGCGGCTCCGAGTGCAATGGGCGCACGGAACAGCTCGATGCGGTCGGCGAGGCGCCGATCGAGAAAGGTTGCGAGCACGGCTGCGCCGCCTTCGACCAGAAGACGTGTCACGCCGCGCGCCGCAAGTTCGTTGAGGACCGTACCGATATCCGGTCGGCCGCGCGCATCCTTCGAAACCGAAATGACACTCACCCCGCGCGCCCTCAGCGCACCGCCTCCTTCCGACGCGGTAAAGACCCAGGTCGGAATCTCGCAAGCCGTTTTTGCGAGCTTCGCAGACTCGTCAAGCCGCAGCCGCGTGTCGAGCACGACACGAATGGGGGAACGATCTTCCAGCCCGGCGATCCGGCAAGTCAGGAGCGGATCGTCAGCGATCGCTGTCTCCGCCCCAACGAGAATTGCATCATGTCTGGCGCGCAGGAGGTGGCCGAAGCGGCGGGACTCCTCGCCCGTGACCCATCGGCTGTCGCCTGCAGAATCGGCGGTGCGTCCGTCGAAACTCGCCGCGATCTTGAGCGTGACAAACGGCCGCCTCTCGCGCAAGCGAAGGAAGAATCCCGCATTCAATTCGGCAGCTTCTTTCGCCAGGACGGCCGTCGTGACGTCGATTCCCGCCGCGCGCAATTTCTCGAACCCGCGCCCGCTCACGCGCGGATCGCGATCCTCGATCGGCGCAACCACGCGCGCGACACCTGCTTCAATCAGCGCATTTGCGCAGGGCGGCGTTTCGCCCTGGTGCGCGCAGGGCTCGAGCGTTACGTACGCCGTCGCGCCGCGCGCGGCTTCGCCCGCCTGGGCAAGAGCGATGGTTTCTGCGTGAGGCCGGCCGCCTCTTCCGGTTGAGCCGCGTCCCACGATCGTACCGTTTTGCGAAATGATCACGCATCCGACAGCGGGATTGGGTGCAACACGCCCCAAACCGCGCGCCGCCAGGACGAGCGCATGCCGCATATGGCGAATGTCGTTCAAGGGCCCCAAGAGCTCACTCCCGGTCGCCGCCCTCCATTTCGCCGATCAGCGCCTCGAAATCCTTCGTTTCGCGGAAATTTCGATAGACCGAGGCGAAGCGCACATACGCGACCTTGTCGAGGCTTGCGAGCGCCTGCATCACCAACTCGCCGATGACGTTTGACGGAATCTCGTTTTCGCCCATGCTTTCGAGGCGGCGGACGATTCCGGTAATCATGCGATCCACACGGTCGGATTCCACCGGCCGCTTGCGCAGCGCGTGGGTCAGAGATCGTTCGAGCTTGTCGCGCTCGAAGGGCTCGCGGCGGCCGTTCTTCTTCACAACGATCAGTTCGCGCAACTGGACGCGCTCGAAAGTCGTGAAGCGTCCGCCGCAGGCCGGACAATGCCGGCGGCGGCGGATGGCGGAATTGTCTTCGCTCGGCCGGCTGTCCTTGACCTGAGAATCGTCGTGTCCGCAGAACGGGCAGCGCATGGGCGCGTGCTCTCCTTTATTGGGTGGATCGAGGATGCATGTAGATCGGAAATCTCCTGCACAGATCTTCGACGCGTGAACGCACACGGGCTTCGGCGCCCGCAGCGCTTTCGTCCTGTGCGACGGCATCGACGATCTCGACGATCCACTGGCCGATTTCCCTGAACTCTGCCGCCCCGAAACCGCGCGTCGTTCCAGCCGGGGTGCCGAGCCGAATGCCCGATGTGATCGCCGGTTTTTCGCTATCGAAGGGGATCGCGTTCTTGTTGCAGGTTATGGACGCGCGATCGAGAGCCTTCTCCACCTCGCGCCCTGTCGCACCTTTGGGGCGCAGATCAACCAGCATGAGATGAGTGTCCGTGCCTCCCGACACGATGTCGAGCCCAAGCGTTTGCAGCGTTTGCGCCAGTGCCTTCGCATTTTCCACAATGGCGCGCGCGTAGAGCCTGAAATCCGGCTTCAGCGCTTCGCCGAACGCAACGGCCTTGGCCGCGATCACATGCATGAGAGGTCCGCCCTGAAGGCCCGGAAACACGGCGGAGTTGATTTTTTTTCCGAGTTGCGCGTCCTGCGCAAGGATCATTCCGCCTCGCGGCCCGCGCAGCGTCTTGTGCGTCGTCGTCGTCACCACATGGGCGTGATCGAGCGGATTGGGATGCGCGCCGCCCGCCACGAGACCCGCGAAATGCGCCATGTCGACCATGAAGATGGCGCCGATCGAGTCTGCGATCTCGCGGAAGCGCGCAAAATCGATGACGCGCGAATAGGCTGAGCCGCCGGCGAGGATAAGCTTGGGACGATGCTCGCTCGCGAGTGCGGCGACAGCGTCCATGTCGATGAGCTGATCCTGCCGTCGCACACCATATGCCACCGGCCGAAACCATTTGCCGGACTGGTTCACCGGCGAGCCATGCGTCAGATGACCGCCAGCATCGAGGCTGAGGCCCATGAACGCGTCGCCCGGCTGCAGCAACGCGAAGAACACGGCCTGGTTCGCCTGCGCGCCCGAATGCGGCTGAACATTGGCGAAATCACAATTGAACAGCTTCTTTGCGCGCTCGATCGCCAACTCTTCGGCAACGTCCACGAATTCGCAGCCGCCGTAATACCGGCGGCCCGGATAACCTTCGGCATATTTGTTGGTCAGAACCGAGCCTTGGGCTTCGAGCACCGCGCAGGAGACGATGTTCTCCGAGGCAATCAACTCGATCTTGTTCTGCTGCCGACGGCGCTCGTCCTCGATGGCGCGTGCAATGTCGGGGTCGGCTTCCGCCAGGGACGCCGAAAAGAAGCAGTCGGGCCTAACTTGGGCTGTGCCGGCAGTGACCGACATATTGCGCCTCTCGTAAGGTTTGACCCCGACCCGGGCACGGACCCCCGCTAATGGGGTGTACCCGCATCCATGCACCAATGCTAGTGGCGAAATTCTGGCGGACGAGTCCGAAATCGCCAATCTGCGGACCGCCAAGGCCGCCAAGCAAATAAATTCACGACGCAGACACAGAGAGCCCTCAGACAAGGGCTCGCGCGCAGATGCGCGCATTTTTCTTCCCCCGTGCTCTTCCGCCTGCGCCAAAGGTTTCCGCGGACCGCTTGAATTCACAAACCCGCTGAAAACTCAACGAAGGCGCCCCGTGGCTCTGTGTTTTAATTGTCCTTTCTGCACTTCGGAGTGTATGGCGGCTTGACGCCCTGGCCGTTCCAATGTTGCGCGCGTACCGCGCCCAAGATTCATCCCATCTCCCATGTTTCCGGCCAGCATAACGGAGCGGATTTATTTCTCCTTGATTTCCCATCCATGCAGCAAATACAAACGCAACTCGTCAAAACTCACGGCACTCGAAGGCAAAACAAAAATGAGCTCATCCAGCGACGGACATTCGGCGAAACCCGACGATCTGATCAAGTTCGCGACCGACATCGTCGCGGCCTATGTCAGCAACAATCCCACTCCGATTTCGGAGATTCCGGGAATGATCAAGAGCATCCACGCAACGCTGGGCAGTCTTTCGGGTGCGTCGGGCCAGGACATGCCGACGACGCAAAAACCTGCCGTAACGGTCAAGAAATCGGTCACGCCGGGATACATCGTCTGCCTGGAAGACGGAAAGAAGCTCAAGATGCTGAAGCGCTATCTCCGCTCGCGCTACGGGCTTACGCCGGAAGAATATCGTGCCAAATGGGGTCTGCCCGCGGACTATCCGATGGTTGCGCCCGACTATGCCGCGCAGCGCTCCGAATTCGCCAAGAAAATCGGACTGGGGCGGACAGCTCCCGCCACAAAAAGCCGCCGTCGCGGATAGAGAGCGCGGCTCACGCGGCCCGCGCGAGCCTGTGCGCAGTCCAGACCTGGTCCAGTGCTCGCACCAGCGTTTCGATCATGTCGTCGGTATGATTGGGCGATGGCGTGAAGCGCAGACGCTCGGCGCCGCGCGGCACCGTCGGAAAATTGATCGGCTGGACGAAAATTGCGTGCTCGTGAAGAAGCGCGTCTGAAACCGATTTGCACAGGGCCGCATCGCCGACGAGCACGGGCACGATGTGACTCGCGGAGGCCATCACGGGCAATCCGGCATCGGCAAGCCGGCGTTTCAGGCGTTGCGCGCGTTCGTGCAGCGCATCGCGCTCGACATCGCTGTCCTTGAGATGGCGTACACTCGCCAGCACGCCCGCCGCGACCGCCGGCGGCAAGGACGTCGTGAAGATGAAGCCCGGAGCGAAGGAACGCACGCAGTCGATGATATCGCCGTTCGCCGCGATGTAGCCGCCCATGACGCCGAAAGCCTTGGCGAGCGTCCCCTCGATGATATCGACGCGCTCCATGGCACCGTCGCGCGCCGCCACGCCCGCGCCACGAGGACCGTAGAGACCGACGCCATGAACCTCGTCGATATAGGTGAGCGCGCCATGTTCTTCGGCGAGATCGCAGATGCCTGCGACAGGACCGAAATCGCCGTCCATCGAATAGACAGATTCGAACGCGATCAGTTTCGGCTGGGCGCGATCAACGGATTTGAGCTGCGATGCCAGATCGGCGAGATCATTGTGGCGGAACACCCGCTTGGCGCCGCCGCCGCGCCTGATGCCTTCAATCATCGATGCGTGATTCAACTCGTCGGAAAATATGACGAGACCGGGCAACAGTCTGGTCAGCGTCGACAAGGTCGCGTCGTTTGAAATGAAGCCGGAGGTAAAGAGAAGAGCCGCCTCCTTGGCGTGAAGCGCGGCGAGTTCCGCCTCGAGCTCGACGTGATAATGGGTTGTGCCCGAAATGTTGCGTGTACCCCCCGAGCCCGCGCCAGCCTGCTCGACGGCCTCCCGCATCGCCGCAATCACCTTGGGGTGCTGGCTCATTCCCAGATAGTCGTTGCTGCACCACACCGTGACGGGGTGCGATTGCTGGTTCTCGTACAGACTGGCTTGCGGATAGGCGCCGCGGCGGCGCACGATGTCGGCGAACACGCGATAGCGGCTCTCGCTCCTCAGCGCGGCGAGCGACTCGCGAAATCGGGACTTGTACGGAAATTTCATGCCGCCTCTCGGCCGCTTGTCCTGGTAGGTCCAGCGGGCCCAGCCAAGATAGCCCAGCCCGCCTCCCTGCTCCATGCGAAATATCGCCATAGGCGCGCTTTTGGTCAGGCCGGCGTCCCCAAACCTCGTCATGGCCGGGCGGTTGTCCCGGCCACCCAAGAACACCACGCCATGACGCGAGCGTCGTGCATAGGTCGTCCCAACTGGGATTCGCGATGCGGATATGAGACGTGCCGCGCACCGTTGCGGGGAACCACGGCCACCACAGTGTTCATGGGTGGCCGGGACAACAGCCCGGCCACGACGAACGCATAGGAAGTTGCAGATTTACTGTTAAAGCTGGAAGCGGACCTGGTCGATCCAGAAACGCTCGATGCGCCTGAGGCTGGTGCTGACCGTTTCAAGCTCGGCAGCGCCCACATTGCCGACCGCTTCGAGAGACAGCAAATGACGCGCGAACATTCCGGCCAGCATGTCGCGCACCGCTTCGCCCTTGTGCGTCAACCGCACCAGGACAGACCTGCGGTCAACGACGGAGCGTTCGTGATGAACGTAGCCGGACTCGACAAGCTTCTTCAGATTGTAGGAGACATTAGAGCCTAGGTAGTGTCCGCGCGAGCGCAATTCGCCGGCGCTCAATTCCTGGTCACCGACATTGAACAGCAGAAGTGCCTGAACGCTGTTGATTTCGCGTTCGTCGCGGCGGTCGAGTTCGTCCTTGATGACGTCCAAAGCCTGGCGATGAAGGCGCTCGATAAGGCTGAGCACCTCAAGATAACGCTTGCGCAGAGACTGATCGCCCTCCAGCGCTGCAGCCTGCAACTGCGGCTTTGCCATCGCCGTCATATCAAACCCCAAAACCGGACCCGCATTCACGAAACACTAGGCGCGAGACCTTAAGGGCCGGTAAATCATCACAGCTCGCCGCGCAACATGCGGATGATTCCGGAAAAATCGAGCCCGCCATGACCTTTTGCAGCGAACAGCGAATAGAGCTGTGCGGCTTCGGCGCCCAGGGGCGTCGTGGCGCCGGCGGCCTGCGCGGCCGCCTGCGAGAGCTTGAGATCCTTCAGCATCAATGCGGCAGCGAATCCACCCCGGTAGTCGCGATTAGACGGCGCAGATGGGACCGGTCCCGGAACCGGACAGTAGCTCGAAAGCGACCAGGACTGCCCCGATGAGGTCGAAGCGATGTCGAAGAGTTTCTGCGCGTCGAGCCCGAGTTTCTCCGCCAGCAAGAAAGCTTCGCAGGTCCCGATCATCGAAATGGCCAGGAGCATATTGTTGCACATCTTCGCCGTCTGGCCTGCTCCCGCACCGCCCGCGAGCACGATGCGCTTGCCCATCTGCTCGAGAATCGGCCGGGCGCGCTCGAATGCGCGGTCCGTGCCGCCGCACATGAAAGTGAGGGTGGCGGCTTCTGCGCCGCCCACGCCGCCGGAGACCGGTGCATCGAGAAAATCGAACCCTGCCTCCGCCGCCGCCACGTGAACAGCGCGCGCGGAGTCGATATCGATCGTGGAGCTGTCGATCAAAACTGCGCTTTTGCGCGCGTGCGCGAGAACTCCCCCTTCGAGATAAACGCTCCGCACTTGCTGACCCGCCGGAAGCATGGTGATCACCGCATCGGCTTCGCGTACGGCTTCCGCCGCCGAAGCCGCGCGGCGCGCACCTGCCTTGATGACTGAATCCAGAACAGCCGGACTGAGATCGAAGGCGGTCACGCCGTGCCGCGCTTTCACAAGATTGCGCGCCATGGGACCGCCCATGTTGCCCACTCCGATGAAGGCGATGTTCGTCATGCGCAGATCCCTACGATTGCAGCTCGTGGTCGCCGAGCGGAGCGAAGTAGGAAGTCACATCGACGTCGCTCACATCCGCCAGAGCATCCGGCCGCCAGCGCGGCGCGTCATCCTTGTCGATGATTGTCGCACGAACGCCTTCGTAGAAATCATGGCCCGCGATGATGCGGTTCACCATGCGGAACTCCATGCGCATGCAGGCGTCGAAATCGAGCGAACGTCCCTCGCGCAGCTGCCTGAGCGTGACCTTGAGACTGGTCGGGGATTTCGCCCGGATCGTGGATGCAATCGCCTGCGCCCACACCGTTCCTTCCGCGTCGAGCGCCGCAAGGACTGCGTCCACGGACTGGAGTGAAAAGTAACGATCGATTTCGGCGCGATGCTCGGCCAGCGGCGGCGGTTCGATCAGGTGCGAAAGCCCGTCCAGCGCGCCATCGACGTCATCGCCACCGGCCAACCTCCCGATCAATTCTTCCCACTGCGCCGCGGGCACGGTATGCGTCGAAATTCCCGTATACGCCAAATCCGCTGCTTTCAGCCTTGCGCCACTCAGCGCCAGATACGTGCCGGTCTCGCCCGGAAGGCGCGGCAGGAAGAAGCTGCCACCCACATCCGGGAAGAGGCCGATTCCGGTTTCGGGCATCGCGAAGACAGCGCTCGTGTCGGCGAGACGGTGACTGCCATGCACCGAAACGCCCACGCCCCCTCCCATGACGATGCCGTGCAGTAACGCGACATACGGCTTGGGAAAGTGCTTGACAGCAGCGTTCAGCCTGTATTCGTCGCGATAGAAGTCGATCGCGTAAGGCGTGCCTGCCCTGCCCGATTCATAGAGCGCCCGAATGTCGCCGCCGGCGCAAAACGCCCGGTCGCCGGCGCCGCGGATGGCGACTGTTTTGATGGCCTTATCCGCTTTCCAGTGCGAAAGCCTGTCCCTCATCGCGACGCACATCGCGCGCGTCAGCGCGTTGAGCGCCCTGGGCCTGTTGAGCGTGATAAGGCCAAGTGCGCCTCGCCGCTCGAAGAGAATATCCTGCTCTTCGCCTGCCGCGCTCACTGCCGGAACACTTCCCGCGCGATGATCACCCGCATGATTTCATTCTTGCCTTCGAGAATCTGGAGAACGCGCAGGTCGCGCATCTACAACGCGCCAATGCGCTCATGGTCTAAAGAAGAACCGTCAAGGCGCCAAGAACAGTTTACGAGGAGGTCGGGAGAAGAAGCGACGGGGATTGCGCGCCGAAGGTGCCATGATTCTCATCGCCTCGCTGCCCCAATGAGGTCCTCGGCGCGGTATTCTTCTTGGCGTCTTGACGTCCTGGCGGTTACTTTCGAAGAGATCGACCAAGTGGCAGGCAAAGCGAGAAACCATGAGTGATCCATCCTTCCCCGCTCTCCGCATGCGCCGGTTGCGCCGGCATGAGTGGACGCGAAGGCTCGTGGCCGAGTGCACGCTTTCTCCGGCCGATCTGATCTGGCCGCTCTTCCTCATCGACGGAGAGAATCGGCGCGAACCGGTCGCCTCGATGCCGGGCGTTGAGCGCCTGACCATCGACCAGGCCGTCATCGCCGCGGAGGAAGCGGCCCGGCTTCGCATTCCGGTCATCGCGCTGTTCCCGCACACGGAAGCGAATCTCAAAACACCCGACGGGCGCGAAGCGCTCAATCCGGCCAACCTCGTCTGCCGTGCAGTGCGCGCCATCAAGCGCGCTGTGCCTCAAGTCGGCATTCTCTGCGACGTGGCGCTCGATCCCTATACCAGCCACGGTCATGACGGCGTGCTCGTCGATGGTTATGTCGGCAATGACGAGACAGTCGAGATCCTCACGCGTCAGGCCGTTCTGCAGGCGGAGGCCGGCTGCGACATCGTCGCGCCGTCCGACATGATGGACGGACGCGTAGGCGCGATCCGCGCGGCACTCGAAGCGCAGGGTTTCAGGGACATGCTGATTATGGCCTATGCGGCGAAATATGCCTCCGCGTTCTACGGACCATTCCGCGACGCCGTGGGATCCGCCAAAGCACTAACGGGTGACAAGCGTACCTATCAGATGGATGCCGCCAACAGCGACGAGGCCTTGCGCGAAGTCGCGCTCGACATCGCCGAAGGCGCGGACATGGTGATGGTCAAGCCGGGAATGCCTTATCTCGACGTGCTGCGCCGCGTGAGGGAGACATTCGATCTGCCGGTATTCGCCTATCAGGTGTCGGGCGAATACGCGATGCTGATTGGCGCGGCGGAGCACGGCTGGATCGACCGCGACCGTGCGATGCTCGAGAGTCTGATTGCCTTCAAACGCGCCGGCGCCTCGGGAATCCTCACCTATTTCGCCCGCGAAGCCGCGAAGCTGCTGCGCAGCCAGTGATCGTAGCCGTTGGCTTGCATTAATCGGGCAACAATGTCCTCATTGTTTACGCAACTGGGCCCCGCTCAGAATTCGAACGACAGTGCGTCGTTCCAGGATTCAAGGGCCGGTCCGAGGGCTTCTTTGAGCTGACCAAGCCACGGTTCGTAATTCCGCCAACGCCCGACCGAGTCGGTGAAGATCGGCGTCCGCACTTGCTCGTTGCTCGCCGAGTCGAATGCGCGGTTGTTGTCGTGGAAGCGCAGGCATCCCTCTTCAAATGGAAGCTCCAAATACTCAAGCAGGCGACGTATCTCGGTCTCCGGCTCCGCAATCACCCGCTCATAGTAAACACGATGAATCTTTCCCGGCAGCACGCGATCAAAATGTTCCATCGCGTCGACATAGTCCCGATAGTAGCGGCCCAGATCGCTGAGCCGATAGTTGAATCCCTGTCCGTGACCGAGAAGGGTCGTAAAGTTCGAAAAGCAGCAGGCCACCGGGTGACGCCGGACATCGACGATTCTGGCTTTCGGCAGCATGAGGTGAATGAGACCCACATGCCAGAAATTGAAAGGCTGCTTGTCGACGAAGAACGGGCGCCCGCGGGACCTGCGCCAGCGTGTGCTGTCCAGATAGTGCTCGCCCAGACTTCGCCATTTTTCGGCCCGGGGCATGTCGTACGTCTCGCCATTGCCGGACTGCGGCGTGGCGCGATTCTCGAGGTGCTGCGCAAGCCGGGGTACGTCGGACAACTCCCCTGCTCCTTCGACGGCCGAGTGGCTGGCGAGAATCTGCTCAACCAGCGTCGAGCCGGAACGCTGCATCCCCACAACAAAGATCGGCTCGGGCGAATTGCATCCCGAACCGTTGCGCTCGCGAAAGACTGATGGCGTGAACAATGTCCTGATTGCCGATGCCCGACTGGTCGCGCCGTCGGGATCGTAGACGACGCCGATCCTTCGGATCGCGTTTGCTTTCGCGTAGTGTTCGAAGGATTTTTCCCATAGCGCGAGATCGCCGAATGCCATGCCCAGAGCGAAGTGCAGATAGACACGATTGTCGGAGGACAGGTCGGAGCGCGCCAGCAGCGACTGCATGGCGTCGAGCTCGGCGCCGGCAAAGCAAACCCGCAGGCTCGCAAGGCTCCAATACGCATCGCCTCGTGCGGGCGACGTCGCGATCACGCTGCGATAGGCGGCTATGCTCTCCTCCCGCAGTCCCACCGTCCTCAGCGCATGGCCGAAGCGAACGCGCAATTCGCCCGATTCGGGGTAATCCTCCACCAGCCTTCGATAACAGGTCAGTGCCTCCGCGTGTCGGCCCGTCGCGGTCAGAACCACACTCTGCAAGTCACGATAGAGAATATTCTGCGGATCCCTCTGCAGGAGTACGTCCAGCTGCGCTGCCGCCGCGCGGGATTCGTTCTGTTGATGGAGTGCCTTGGCATAGACAAACCGCGCCGCATGGAAGTCGGGCGACCGCTCGAAGCATGGCGCAAGTAGCGCCGCGGCGTCTTCGAACCGGCCAAGACGAAGGGCCGTTTCTGCCACCAAACAAATGGCATCAAGATCCCCAGGGTGCTTTGCCAGGAACTTCGACAACAGCTGTTCCGCGCTATGCGGCCGATTGTCCGCCAGAGCGGCGGCCGCTTCCTTCAAGCGCGGATGGCGCAACGGTCGCACCGAGCGCAAATCCGCTCCAGCCCTGGCAAGATCGAAGTCGCTAGCCGAGTTTTTGGTCATCCCTGACTTGTGCAGAGTGCACGCTCTACGCTGCGGGTTCTGTCACGGCGGGATAAAGGTCGAGCACGGAACCGAGCGCCGACTTCAGCGGTTCCAGCGCGAACTCGTATTTTCGCCAGCTCCCGATGGCGTCCTTGAAGATCGGCATGCGCACCTGTTCCGAGCTTGCGGTGCGGACCGCCCGATCATTTTCGTAGAACGACAGACATCGTTGCTCGAAGGGCAGACCGAGATAGTCCAGCAGCCGCTGGATTTCCGTTTCGGAACTCTCCACCAGTTGTTCGTAATTGATTCTATGAATCTTGCCAGGCAGAACATCATCGAAATATTCCATCAGGTCTACATAATTCCGGTAATAGCCGCCGAGATCAGTCAGGCTGTAGCTGAACCTGAAAGCGCGCGAAAAAATCTGCTTGAAGTTGGCCACGCAGCAATCGAGCGGGTGCCGGCGAACGTCGACGATTTTGGCATTGGGTAGAATCAACTGAATGAAGCCCGCATAGGCGAAGTTGCTTGGCATTTTGTCGGTGAAATGGGGCCGTCCAAGTCTTCGAAAAATGCGGGTCTCCTCCAGGTACGTTTCTCCCATCGCGCCGAATGCGCCTGCGCTCATGCCGGAGAGCGAGTCGGGAAAACGCCCGGCGAGTCGCCCGGCGATCGCCTGGATATGCGGCAATTCCCTGGTTCCTTCAATGGCGGAGTGGCTGGACAGAATCTGCTCGACAAGGGTCGAACCCGAGCGCGGCAAACCAACGATGAAAATCGGGTCGTTCGCCGCACAGCCGGTTCTGGCGCGTTGACCAAAGAATTCCTGCGTGAAGACCGTCTTCAGCCGCTCAAATTCTTTTGTGGTCTGGTCAGCGTCGTAGTCGATGGTAGAGCGGTGAAGAGCGTTCCCTCTCCTGAAATTGTCGAACGCATTCTCATACTGCTCATCGTCCTCAAGAGCCTTGCCGAGGCTGAAATGCAGCAAGCACCGATTGCGAACCGTCAAGTCGGAACTAGCGAGCTGGGCGCGCATGGCGTCGATTTCCGGGCGAGAGAACCGGAATGTCTTGAGATTGGAAAGATTCCAGTACGCCTCCGCAAATGCCGGTTCCAGTTCGATAACTCTTCTATAGGCTGCAATACAGTCAGACTTCGCACCGGCGGCGCGAAGATCATTGGCGTAAACCATCCAGGCCCGAGGTTCATGTGCGGCCTCCTGCAGAACGTCCCTGTGGTAGTGTAGCGCGTCTGCATAGTCGCCCACCTGGCCCAGGGTGTACGCCATCATGCTTCTGTAGTTCAGATTTTTGGAATCGCGCCGCAAGAGTTCATCGAGCTGCGCTTTCGCCGGACCGAGCCTGCCTAGCTCGACAAGAAGCTTTGCATAGCTGTGTCTGGCCGCCGTGAAGTCGGGCGCAAGCTCCACGCATTTGCCGTAAAGCGTATGGGCGGCCGCGTAGTCGCACCTGTTCCACGCAATTTCCGCCAGCAGCTTGAGCGCGTTGACGTCTTTCGGGTGCGCCTGCAAGAACGTTCGCAGGAGCGAATCTGCAAGCACAAGATTATTGTCACGCGCAGCCGCAAAAGCTTTTTGCAATTCCGGATCGAATTCCGAGATCAACTTGTCGAAAGGCGAAGGCCCCGATCGGGCAGCATTCGGGGTCGGGTTGCCCGATTGCAACTCTGGTGCTGTCTCGCCCAATTTGGATACTGCCACGGAAGCTGCGAATGCGCCCTGGCCGGAGTGATGCAATTTCTAAATCTATGTGCCGGACGCGGCCACGTCGATCCGACGATTTCGAATTGCCACACACTAGTCCGCGTTGTCCAGCGGCGTGGTGGAGGGGTGGTGAAGGTGAGGCGGCGGCGGTACCGGGTCTGAAGTTGGTCCGCGTTACTCTCAAAGTGCGGACGCTTCGCGGATACGACGGTCTTGACGGGCATGGCGTGGATGCCCATAGCGGCGATCGGCGCGGAGCTGGCCACCTGGTCAAGCCGCAGGCAGGGCGCTTTGGATTTATCTGTCCCTGTCAACGGACCATTGGCCGTGGGACGCCGGGGATGGATGCGAAGGAGAAAGGATGGCCTGGACGTGGGAGTTCATGCTCGAGGTGTTTCGCAGCCTCGGCGGCACGGCGGACAACATCGTCCAGAAAAGCGGCCCGCGAGGCCGCGGAATATTTCCGATTGATCCGTCGAAGCCGATCCGCCTGCGCGTTCCACAGAATCTTCTGATCCCTGTGTCCGATGTGGAGTTCGTGGAGGACAGGATGAAGATCAAGGACTCGGCAATTGTGGGAAATCCCGAGCGAATATTTTTCGAGAATTACCAGGAGGCGTTTTCCTGGGGAAGCGTCGGACGCAACGAAGCCGCCGCCCTTATAGAGGCGCTCGATGATCTCCCGCCTGATGTCCGCGCTTTGCTGTCCTCAGATTTCACGATGAAACTGCGGCTCGAAGGCGGCAGTGTCGTCGAGCGGGCGCAGCGCCGGTTCCTGGACAGCAGGCAAATAGAAAAGGGTGCCGCTTGGGTCGTGATGCCGTTGATGGAACTGGTCAACCACGCGCCGACCGGCGTCCCTTACGATGTGAGCGATGGCGTCACGATCGAGGGAGTGTTTCCCGGAGAGGTACTCGTTTTTTATATGGACATGGATACACTTGGCATATTCCGGACGTTTGGCTTTGCGAGTCCGGAGCGCTGCGCCTTCAGCCTTCCGATTCAAGACCAAACCGGCCGGCGCAAGATTCTCGTTCAGCGAAGGATCAATTTCGACTCGAAGCTGGGCTCCTTCCAGGTTCCAGATTTTAGGATGGATGGCGATACGCTTGTGCTGTCCTGTCTGATGATTGGCGACGTTAAGTTTCCCAGATTGTCGAGAGGAATATTCTGCCGCGTCATGAAAGAAGCCGGAAAGCAAGACCCCGAAGAGGCGTTTGATGCAATTCTCCACCACAACAGAACCAAATTCCTCAAGCTGCTTGAAGCGCTTGAACCGTACGGGGGCGGATTGATACCGACGCTGAGAAAGGTGGTTCGCTATCAGCTCGAAGCCATGTCCTTTTGCATAGGTACGCGCGAGTTGTGACGCGCGATGGCGTCCGGGCGAAGCACAGCAACGGAAACGTGCACGCCACGTAGAGCCATCTTTTTCCGGCGTTGATCGTTAGCAGTCTGCTGAAAAACCTCGCCAGAGCAAAGGCGACGTTTTTCAGCAGACTGCTAGTCCGGTTCGGCGTGGACGCCAGGGTAGGCCGCAAGCACCGGTCCCAGCGCCTCCTTCAACGAGTCCAGCCACGGCTCGTAGTTCCGCCAATGCTCGACCGCGTCCCTGTAGATCGGCAGGCGCACCTGTTCTGCGCTCGCCGTTTTCACATGGCGCTCGGTCTCATAAAAGCGCAGGCATTCTTGTTCGAATGGCAGCTCCAGATAGTCGAGCAATCGCCTCACTTGCTGCTCCGGATTCTGCACCAGGTCCTCATAGAAGACCCGATGAATCCTGCCAGGCAGCACCTCGTCGTAATGCGCCATCAGCTCGACATAGTCACGGTAGCTCCGGCCAAGATCCGTCAGGTTGTAGGTGAAAATCTGTCCGCTTGTGTAGTGCTGTGCGAAGTTGGAGAAACAGCAGGCGAGTGGATGTCGGCGCACATCGATGATCTTGGCGTTGGGCAGGATCAGATGAATGAAACCGATCTCGTTGTAGTTTCTGGGCGCCTTGTCTGTGAACCAGGGGCGTCCGAGCTTTCTGCGGACGCGTGAGGTCTCGAGATAACGCTCGCCCAGGGCCTTCAGCTCGCCCAGATCGAGCATGTCGAGCACCTCGGGATAGTCCCAACCGGGGTAATTGTAATGAATATTCTTAGCCAGCATCAAAATGTCGGGAAGCTCACCAATGCCCTCGATGGCCGAGTGGCTCGAGAGAATCTGCTCGATCAGAGATGAACCCGATCTCGGCAGGCTGACAATGAAGATGGGTCCCGCCGTGGCGCATCCCGCAGCCGATCGTTCATCGAAGAAATCCCGCGTGAACAGCGCTTTGCAGTTCGACACATGCAATGATGCCCTGTCAGCGCTATAGCGTATGTCCGCCCGCCGGATTGCGTTGCCCTTGTCGTAGTTCTCGAACGACTCTGCATAGCGCCCAAATACCTCGCACGCTTTCCCCAGCGCAAAGTGCAGAAGGATCCGATCATCCGATGGCAGGTCTGGTCGTGCGAGCTGGGCCTGCATCACGCCGATTTCCGGTTCAGCGAAACGGAACGCCCTTTGACTGGCCAGCGCCCACCAGGCAGCGCCGAACCAGGGACAGCGCCGGATTACCTCCCGATAGGCGGCAATGCATTCGTCCTGTCTTCCAAGCGCACCCAGCGTTTCTGCGTAGTTCGTCCACGCAAGCAGTTGCGCGGGAAAATCGCGCACGATCGCCTCGTGCCAGCGCAGCGACTTCTCGAGTTGGCCATCCGCCACTAGCGCTGCGCCCATGAGGGTGCGATAGGCGGGATTTTGCGGCTCCTGGACCAGAATCCTCTCGAGTTCTGCGATTCCCTCTGGATTTTTGTCTAATGCGAGAAGTGCCACCGCGAAATTGTATCGCACCTCGGCGAAGTCGGGTGCCAGCTCGATGCAGCGTTCCAGAAGTGCTTCGGCGTCCGTCATGCGCTGATTGCTCAGCGCTATTTTGGCAAGGAGATTGATGGCGTCGACATCGTCGGGCTCGGATTCCAAAAATTCCAGCATCAAATCCTCCAACTTGCCGAGCCGGCGTGCCCCAGAAACAGCGACCGCCCCTTGCAATTGCAGATGCTCGTTCGCCGGCGCGGAATCCTGTACGGATGCGGCTTCTGGCCTCGGCAGAATTTCCATCGAGGCCTCGAGAATTGCTCTCGCGTTTTGAACATCGCCCGTTCTGCGCAAGGCGTCGGCCAGCAGAAGCAGGGCTTCGGGGCAGTCGGGAAACTCTTCCAGGAATTCGCGCGCCCGCCACACCGCGGCCCCGGGGTCGGAGACGAGCGATCGCTTTGCGCGGACGAGCTCCAAGGCAATTCGTGAGTGGTCGGCTTCCGCTGGAATTCGCACGGCTTCACCTTTCTGGGACAATGCGAGGCACGATTCCGGCTGCGCTCCACCGGAACATGCGAGGCGTCGACGGTCTCGGGCGTGTGTTCATCCAAATTTTTCTCAAGGTGCGGAGGTCTCGCGGACCAGTCAGCGTCGACGGGTGCGGGTGCCCACAGCGTCGGCCGACTACCCGACGCGGAGCCGGACAGCCGGTCGATGTCGAAGGCAGGGCACTTCGGATTTGTCCTGTCAACAGATTATTGGCGTTGGCCGCCGGGGTTGGATGCGAGGGAATAGGGATGGCCCGGGCGTCCAAGTTATGGCCCGGGCGTCCAAGTTAATGCTCGAGGTTTTCCGCAGCCTCGACGGCCTAGCCGGAAATATCGTCCAGACGGACGGCCCGCGAGGCCGCGGAATATTTCCTCTGCCAAAAGGGCGATGTCGATGATCGTCTCGGCTCCGCCCAGCACTGCCAACGGACATGGCAACAAAATCTCATCGAGGGGATTAACCGTCTTGCCGCGCCGGCGCGGCCCGCCAAATCTTCAAAATGCTTCGGAAAATCAACGCTCTGAGCAAGCACCCCACATTCCACCCCCAAACATTTTCGTCGCCTCCTCCAACCGAATCCGGACAGCTCGACAGTGCCGGATACTTCGTCGCCCGATTGCCCGGAAAAGCTCGCAGCGTTGCCACCGTCGAATTGAGAATGCGACGCCAGACCATTCGTTGACTCGCTGATCGTTGACTCGCTGATCAGTTTTCCGTAAAGTTGGAATACAAACGGGGTTTCCCAGACTGGGGACCTGGTGTTTTGCAAGGGGGTTCTTCAAATGAATAAGACAGCACTTCTTGTTACATCCGCTCTCGTAGCGGTGGGTTTCAGCGCAACAAGCTTTGCAGCGACCAAACATACGGTCCAGTCCACGGTAGCCGTCAAAGGCTTTGTACCGAGGCAGCTGCCAGTCGTGCCTGCTGGGAAAATCAAACACACTGTGCTCAGCACGCATAGCTTCTATGGCACGGCGTTTACCGGGTTCGATACGGTCGGAACCCAGCAAGTCGTAGTAGCAAAGAGTAGCAGCACGCTCGCCATGAGCGCGATGAGCCAATATTGCGCCTTTTCTGGCTCATATGGCCAACACCAGATGTCGCTCGTCACGCTGGTTGACGGCACCTATGTGGACTTCGGCCCGTACGCGGGCGCGACGCAGAATTCGGCGATCTGCAACCTTGCGAACTGGCAGGGCATCTATCCTGTCGGCGCAGGCACTCACACCGTGACGTTCCAGGATTACGTGGACTCAGGCTCGGTGCCAATTGAACGTTCCACCGAGCGCACGGACGTGGTTCACTGAGGTTCGGCAGAAACTCTATCGTTGTTCAACGATGCGTTGTGATGGTGGCGAGGAACTCCTCGCCACCATTTTTCTGGCTGCACCAGTCGGGATTGCGCCCGATGACAGCGGCATGCGCAGTGGACTTATGATCGGCGCACACCGTTCGGACACGGGACTATTCGATGAATTCGGGCTGGCGACCAAAGCCTGAGCCAGATGGTGCCGTGGGCACTGTCCCGAGCGATGACGAATTCGAACAGGCCGCCGCGGCCCTACGCTTGGAGCGGCCTCTGCGGCATCCCCGATTGCGGGACGCCGCCGCGTTTCTCGCGGCAGACACCCCGGACCTCGCGCAGAACGCACTCAAGCAATACCTGAAAGAGCATCCGCAGGACGCGGAGTCTCTCAATTTGATGGCCGAGGTCAAGATTCGCCTCAAGCGCAACGATCTGGCCGAAAATTATCTCGAACAGTGCCTGCAACTCGCGCCAGACTTTGCCGCGGCTCGCTTCAGTTATGCCAACGTGCTGCTTCATTTGAACAAGACGTCGGCGGCGCTCGCACAGCTCGAAAAACTGCTGGACGCGCAGCCCCGGAATCCGCTGTTTCGCAAGCTGAAGATAGCTGTACTCGAATGGATGGGAGAATTTGCCCAGTCGATAGCATCCTGCCGGGGCCTCCTCGCAGATTACCCCGACCGGCCCGATGTATGGGTGCGCTACGGCCATTCGCTGAGAGGCATGGGTCTTCAGGACGAATGCGTCGCCGCGTACCGCAAGGCGATCGAGCTCGATCCTTCTCACGCAGGCGCATACTGGAGCCTGGCGAACCTGAAGACATTTCGCTTCGCGCAGGACGAAATCGACGGCTTGCAGGCCCTGCTGGCACGGTCCGACGTCACCGCCGACGTCCGCACCTGCCTGCATTTTGCGCTCGGCAAGGCCTATGCCGACATGAAGCTTTACGCGCAATCGTACCAGAATTACGCCAAAGGAAACGCGCTCTACCGCCTGCGCATCGACGACGATCCAGACATCCTGACCGAACATGTCGGACTGACCAAAGACGTGATGACCGTCGAGTTTTTCCGCCAGCGCGAGGGCTTCGGCTATGGCGCGCGCGATCCCGTCTTCATCGTCGGCCTGCCACGGTCGGGTTCGACGCTCGTCGAGCAAATTCTCGCCAGCCATTCGGCAATCGAGGGGGGCAAGGAACTGCCCGACCTTTTGCTGCTGTGCAGGGATCTGGAATCGCGAGTCGCTCCGCTCCACGGCACCCACTATCCCGGCGTGCTCCGCAAGCTCGACGCTTCCGCACTGCGCGCGCTGGGCGAGCAATACCTGCAATCCACCCGGGTGTACAGAAAGCTCGGACGGCCATTCTTCACCGACAAGATGGGCGCCAACTATCTGCATATCGGGATGATCCATCTGATCCTGCCCAACGCCAGGATCGTCGATGTGCGCAGGCATCCTATGGCTTGCTGCTTCTCCAACTTCACGCAACATTTCGACAAGGGACAAACCTACTCCTACCGCCAGACGGATTTGGGCCGGAGCTATCGGGACTATGTCGATCTGATGGCGCATTTCGATCGCGTGTTGCCAGGCAAGGTCCTTCGCGTCTTCTACGAGCAGCTGGTTGAGGATCCGGAAACACAAATTCGCCGTCTGCTGGACTATCTGGAATTGCCGTTCGAAGAGGCGTGCCTGCAATTTCACAAGAACGATCGTTTCGTGACCACAGTCAGTTCCGAGCAGGTTCGGACCCCGATTTTCAGGGACGGGCTGGAGCAGTGGCGCCACTACGAGCAATGGCTCGGGCCGCTGAAAGCAACTCTAGGTCCGGTGCTCGACGCCTATCCCGACGCCCCCGCGTTCGAAGCCGGCGGCAGTTGATCCGTCTCCGCGTTAAGAATTTAGCCAGCTGAATGTTGGTCGCCAAGCCACTGTCGACCGCTCGGCTTGCGGACCCTGGCCGGTCAGGCTAATCAGACGCAGAAGTTTTGTTGGATTTGGGGCCGGGCATGCGCAACACCATTCTCGCTGGCTTGGCGGTAGTTGTCGTGATCGCCGCGGTTTTTGCGGCCGTGCATTTTCACCATCGGGTGGCAAACAATTTACGCAGCGGGGTGCACCCGACTAAAGTTGCCCCACGCCTTGGGCCGGGATTTGTCGGAACGCAGCACATCGGAGCATGGACGCTCACATGCATAAAGGCGAAGCCGCTGCCTGCATGGGCCAGGGCGATGATGACTCCGGCAGGCGGACATTTGCCGCCGCCCGACAAATCCTCGCATTGCCACCTGATTACCCGCCTCAGCGATCCCCACAATCCCGCGCGGTGGGCCGACATGCTGTTCGTGCCCATCGCGAAAACCCACATTCTCAATACCTACTGGAAGATTGCGCCCGGATTTTTGTCGCCGGGAGAGTGGACGGACATGAAGTTGGATCAGGCGGACATCAAGGTTCGGGTTCTCCTGTGCGGAAAGAACGATTGCGTTTTAGTACCCACGATACGGGGCCAGGATCCCTCGAAAATGACGAAGACGGCCGGCCAGCGGGTGCTGGTGGCGAAGAGCGCTGTTCTGATATTTCCGGCCGATGAAAATGAAAAGGCGGTGGCGCTCACGATACCCACGGACGGTCTCCAGGCCGCCGTGGCTGCAATAAGCCGGATTGAACCGATAAATAGCGTAAGCATGCATTAGGGCGCCGCTTTTCAGTTCGGTTGTGAGAGAAACATCAGACGCAGCGCGTCGCGACGGAAAGGTCGATCCGTGCGAGCTGCGCGAATTTTGTTCTCCGGCCGCGTCTTGCGCACAGGTGGGACCGATCGCGTAAGGAAGTTGCGGGTCCTTGGAGATCACACCGGTATTCAATGAAGCAGATGCGTTACGTCAATTCCTTGTGCGGAGGTCGGTTGCCGTGTTGTCAAGCTTGGTCTCGGCGTGGCTGCCAGCTCCACATCGACATGCCGGAGCCTTTCCGGAAAGTCCACGAGTTCCCAGGCCGAGAGAATGCGGCGCCGTTAGGCCCCAGTTCGCAGTTACATCCTGAATTGTGCCGCAGACGGAGTGCGGTTTGTGGCAATCGGCCAAACAGATGATTGGATTGTCCGGCAGGCCCGATTCGGTTAAGCGCCGCGCAACAGGTTCGCCGGGTCGCGGGCGAAATAGGTGAGGATGCCTGACACGCCGGCCGGCCGCGCGCACCGCCAAATGATGGCTCAATCACGCGACTGTGCGGTTGGCGGTCTTGCAAGTGGCAGCGACCGGCGCAAGACTTTCGGCGCATCATTGATGGAGCGTTCCATGCGCGTTCGATTTGTCACACTAGCCGCCGTACTTGCGACATTGGCGCCCGCGGCGGCATTAGCCGACCAGGCTTCGCCCTTTGTCAGCCCCGCTTCGACCGTGCGCCCAGGAGAATCTCTCCTTTGCGACTTTTACTACCACGAAGGAGACGTCATCCGGCGCCAGGACTGCCGGACCAAAGATCAGTGGAATCGGCTGCGCCTCGAAACACAACGTGAAATCAGCGAATTCCAGATCCGCAGCCTGGTCCAGCACTAACCGTCGCGGGCGTACCCGCTCAATGTTGCGCGCGGACAAACAGGCTGCGCAGGAGAATCTCGGCGCGCGAAGGCAGCACGTGAAGTCCCGAGCGTCGCTGCCCGAGATCCACAACGTTTTCCAGAATCAGCATGGCGAGGCCGTGGACCGCCGCCCACACTGCGAGTCCTAACGCCGGGTCGTTCAGAGCAGTGCCGATCTCTGTTCCGACGGCGTCTGCGGCGGCCGCCAATTCGGGAAACGCATCGCGGTTGGGCAATTGCGGTCCGAACATCAGGCGCACCAGCGCGGGCCGCCGCGCGACGAAGCGCATATAGGCGGCGCCGATGCTCGCGATGCGGTCGTCTTCAAGACCTGGCCGCGAGCCGGCGGCGACAAGCTCGCCGCGAAGCTCCTCGAAGCCTTCGCTGGCCAATTCGACAAGAAGTGCCTCGTGGCTCGCGAAATGACGGTAGGGGGCCGCGTGGCTGACGCCCGCCTGCCGCGCCACTGCGCGCAGAGTGAGGGCAGAGAGTCCTTCCTTTTCCAGAATCGAGCGTGCGGCATCGCGCAAGGCATTGTGAAGATCGCCGTGGTGATAGGGGCGCGCCGGCGCGATCACAAGCGCCCCTGCCGGAGCGCTTCGGTGCGCGCGAAGAGGCTGGACGTATCCCAGCGCTTTCCTCCCATTTGCTCCACCTCCCCGTAAAACTGATCGATCAGCGCCGCCATCGCCAGCGAAGCGCCGTTGCGCCGCGCTTCGTCGAGGCAGATGGCCAGATCCTTGCGCATCCACTCCACCGCAAATCCATGTTCGAAATGGCCGGCCAGCATGGTCTTGTGCCGGTTTTCCATCTGCCAGGACTGCGCTGCGCCTTTCGCGATCACGTCGATAGCACCTTGCGGATCGAGGCCCGCCGCGCGGGCAAAGCTCAATCCTTCCGACAGCCCCTGCACGATTCCCGCTATGCAGATCTGGTTGACCATCTTGGTGAGTTGCCCCGCGCCAGCCTCGCCCATAAGCTGGCTGTGCCGCGCGTAGATGCGGATCACCGGCTTGACCCTTTCAAAATCCGCTTCGCTCCCCCCGCACATGATGGTGAGTTGACCGTTCTTTGCGCCCTGCTCTCCCCCGGACACCGGCGCGTCGACAAAACCGAGACCGCGTGTGCGCGCCGCAGCCGCCAGTTCCCTGGCGATCGCCGCGGATGCGGTCGTGTGATCGACGAACACCGCGCCTTTTTTCATCGCCTGGAACGCGCCGTTCCCGCCCCGGGCGACGGCGTCGATATCGCTGTCGCGCCCAACGCAGGCGAGCACGATGTCCGCATTTTCCGCTGCGGCCGCCGGTGACGGTGCTGCCTTGCCGCCATACTCGCTCACCCAATGTTGCGCTCTTGCAGCCGTGCGGTTGAACACGGTCAGCGCGTGGCCCGCGCGGGCCAGATGGCCCGCCATGGGATAGCCCATGACGCCCAGGCCGATGAAAGCGACGCATTGCGCCATCGTGGCTCGTCTCCCTTCGCACGAAGGGAACAGTTAACCGCCAAGCCGCCAGGCCGCCAAGGTGCCGAATGAAAATTGTACCACAGAGGCACTGAGGACACTGAGGAAGGTTTTGCGCACATGTGGTCGGGTTTAACCCGACCATCCCGCGCGATACCTCTTCCTCAGTGTCCTCGGTGCCTCTCTGGCGAATCTTCTTTCTTGGCGTCTTGGCGGTTTCGCGGCTTCGCTGGTCAGCCCTACTCCATCACCTCAATCTCAGGCGGTTTCTGGAGTAGCGCGGGTTGGCGCATGAAGAACAGCACGAAGAGGGCGGGCAGCGAGATGAAGAACATGAACAGGAAATCATTCGCATAGGCGATGATCTGCGCGTTGTACTGCACGATTGAATCGAGCTGCGCCAATCCGAACGGCAGATTCGGATTCCACATCATGCTCGGCGCATTCACGGACAGTGCGCGATTAAAAGGACTCACATTGCCGGCGAGCTGCGCGTGCATAGTCTGAATGCTGTTGGCGAGCATGGTGGTGGTGATCGAGACGCCGACGGCGCTGCCGACATTGCGCATGAGATTGAACAGCGCCGAGCCGTCAGTGCGCAGCGCGGGCGCAAGAGTCGCAAAAGCGATCAGGTTCATCGGTACGAAGATCAGGCCCATTCCGATGCCCTGCACGAAGGAAACGAAACAAAGCCACCACGCCGCGACGCCCGGCGTCCAGTGGGACATCTCCCACAGGCTCCACAGAAGCAGTGCCGTCCCCACAGCCATCACGTGGCGCGCGTCGAGGCGCATGGCGAGGCGGCCCGCGAAGACCATCGAAAGCATCGTGCCTATGCCGCGCGGCGCCATCAGCAATCCCGTCTGGGTGACCGAGTACCCGGCGAGATTTTCGAGATAGGGCGGCAGGAGAGCCGAACTCGCGAGCATGATCAAGCTCACGAGCAGCATCAGGAAGAGCGCGGTGACGAAATTGCGGTCCTTGAAGATCTCGCGCGGCATGAAGCTTTTCTGTGTCGTGAGGATGTGAACTACGAAGAGATAGAGTCCGAGGCCCGCCAGCAACGCGTAGATCACGATCTCGCTTGAGGAAAACCAGTCCTTCGTCGTGCCGCGGTCGAGCATCAGTTGCAATGCCGCGAGGCCGATTCCGAGCATCGCAAAGCCGAACCAGTCGAATTTGAGGCTTTCGTCGCGGTGCGTGTCGCGCAGGAACAGCGAGATTCCGGTGACGGCGGCGATGCCGAACGGCAGGTTGACGTAGAACACCCAGCGCCAGTCATAGGCGTCGGTCAGATATCCGCCGAGCGTCGGGCCGAGGATCGGCCCCACCATCACGCCCATGCCCCAGATCGCCATCACCGTGCCACGCTTCGACGCCGGATAAAGATCAAGCATGATCGATTGCGAGAGGGGGGCGAGCGCCGCGCCGAACGCGCCCTGGACCAGGCGAAAGATGATCATCTGGTCGAGTGTCTGCGCCGCCCCGCACATCATCGATGCGACGGTGAAACCGGTGAGGCTGACGATGGCAAAATTCTTGCGCCCGAAGCGCGCCGCGATCCAGCCCACCGGCGCAGTCATGATCGCTGCGGCGACGATGTAGGAGGTGAGGACCCAGGTGATCTGGTCGCGCGAGGCGGAAAGGCTGCCCTGCATGTAGGGGAGCGCGACGTTGGCAATCGTACTGTCGAGGGCCTGCATCAGCGTGCCCGCCATTGAGCACAACATCACGATGCGAAGTTCGAGCTTCGTCGTATAGGCTTCGTGAGTAAGTCCGGCAGCGCGCATCAGGCAGATAAAATCGGAACACAGTGGACGCGGAGGTTGCGCAGGGGACACAGAAGAAGTATGGCGCGCGCCGCGCGCAATTCTGCTCTCAGCTTGTTCCGCGCAACCTCCGCGTCCACTGTGCTAAAATCTTCCTGTAGTCTCATAGGTCAACCAACGCTGGTACGTCATCCGTAGAGCATGCGGAACCAGCGGCGGTGGCCGGTGTCGATGGTGACATAGGTGCTCATGCCGGCACGCAGCGGCGGATCGCCCGGCTTGAGATTGAGCCTGATTTTTACCGTGACGCGCTGGGTAACCTTGACCCAGTTGCCGCTCGCGTTTTCGGCCGGCAGCACCGAAAAATCGGAGCCCGTCGCCGGACTGATGGAATCCACCTCGCCCTTCCAGGTTCTTCCCGGATAGGTATCGACAGTGACATCGACAGGATCGCCATGATGCACATGGGTCAGATCGGTCTCCTTCATGTTCGCTTCGACCCATGTGTTGCTGGTGGAGACGAGCCCGACGGCGCTCGTTGTCGTGAAGGCGGAGAGCGCAGAAATGACCAACGTTCCGGGCTGGAGCGAATCCACTTCGGTTACGATGCCGTCGAACGGCGCGCGCACGATGGTGTGATCGAGCTGCCGCTGCGCCTCATCAACCTGCGACTGCGCGGCGAGATATTGCGGAAGCAGTTCGACAGGCGTGGTGATGTTGCCGCCGAGCTTTGCGAGCTGCACCTGCGCCTGCTCCCTCAGCGAAGCGAACGTGCTCTGCGCTGTGGCCAGCGTGTAATGCGCCTGGTCGTATTGCGCCTGCGCGATGCTGTTGGCGCGCAGCAGCGCCACGTAGCGGTTGAAGGTGACCTGATCAAGCGCGACCTGGGACTGCTGCGCGGCGATGTCGTTGAGCATACGCGCGTAGTCGTCCTTCATGGACAGCAGCGTCATCCGCGTCTGGCCGAGATTGGCTTTCGCATTGTCGAGCGCGATGCGGAATTGTCTGGGGTCGATGCGGAACAGCACCTGCCCTTTCGTGACGTGCTGGCCCTGATGCACGTCCACGTCGGTGACAAGGCCGGAGACATCGGTCGACACCATCAGCTGCGCGGCGTGCACGTAGGAATCGTCGGTGCCGATGTAGCGGTCGCCCATCAGCCAGAAGGCCAGCGAGGCCGCGGCCACAATCGCGACGCCGCCGATCATCAGCACGCGGCGGAGCAGCGTCCGGTCCGCCTTCAGGCGCGCAATCAAGCCCGGCGCAGTGGAGACCCGATCTGCCGCCACATATGGCGAAACGAGAGCGTCTGTTTGAATCGCAGCCACGTTCCTATTCTCCCACCGCAATCGGCGCAGGCTCCGCCGTCAGATTGTTCTTCATGCACAACAGCGCATCGATCATGGTCGCGCGCGCGGTTGCATCGACGCCGTCGAACAGTTCGGCACCGAGCACTTCGCGCGTCCTGGAAATCTCGTCGAGGATCGGTTGCGCCGATGGCAGGAGGTGCAGCCGCCACACCCGGCGGTCTGAAGGATCTGGCCGACGCTCGACCAGTGCGCGTGCTTCGAGCCTGTCGATCAAGCGGCCCACGCTGATTGGCTCGACTTCTAGAAGCGACGCCATCTCGATCTGCGACAGCCCGGGTTGTGCGTTCAGACGGGCCAGAATCACCCATTGGGCCCGGGTCATGCCGCGGGCGCGGGCGCGCTGGTCGAACCGCGTGCGCAGAAGCCGCGCCACATCGTGGAGGAGAAGCATCAGGTCGCGATCGAATTGTTGCACTGCACTATCCACTGATCAGAGAGAATATAAGCAACGCTATTATAGCGCACAGGATGTATTATGGGTTAACGTGGATGCTGGAGCAACCGTGATTTCTCACGGTTTTCCTCCCCCAACGTGGGGGAGGAAAAGAGAGAGCGGATCAGCCGCAGGCGGCAGAAGCGCTCAATCTGCTTCCCTGTCCGCCAGTCCCACATAGCGGCCCCGATAAAAAACCAGGGGCGCGCCCGCCTTACGGAAGGAAAACCGCAGCACGCGCCCCAGCAGAATCGCGTGGTCGCCGCCCTGATAAACGGATTCTCGCTCGCACTCGAAGACCGCGAGGGCTTCGGCCAGCGCCGGAGCACCGAGCTCGGTCGGCAAGAGTGCAATCCCGTCGAGGCGATGCTCCCCTCGCCTCGCGAGCCTGGCCGACAGGCTGCGATGGGCGGCGTCGAGGATGCTGACCGTGAATCCGCGCGCGGTCATGAAGGTCTCGCAGCGGTCGGAACCCCGGCCGACGCACCACAACACCAGCGGCGGATCGAGGGAGACCGAGGTGAACGAATTGACGGTGATCCCTTTGGGATGAAGATCGTGACTCTCTGCGGTCACCACCGCCACGCCGGTGGGAAAACAGCCCAGGGCAGTGCGGAACGCACGCGTGTCGAAGGTCATGAAAATCCTGCCCAGGCGACGAATCAGGCCTGCGCGTTGCGGGCCGCCCAGATATTCTGAACCGTCAGGCGGCCAATCGCCAGCCAGCCGGCCGCAGCCGTGGCCAGGAGCACCAGACCAACCGCCTCCAACTGCGACGCAGCAGACAACTCGGTAGGGGCGTGCATGAGGAGCAGAAAGGGCGTGAACGGCGGAACGTACAACAGCCAGCTCTCCCGGGCGCCAAACGCGCAGGCGAGGGCGACGAAGAACGCGGCCAGCAGAACCGCGAACATGGGGCGCGACAGGTTCTGTGCGGTGGACACGTCGCGTGCCGCTGCTCCCAGTCCGAATGTGACCGTTCCGAAAAAGAGCCAGGCGAGCAGATAGATCGCGGCGGCGCGCAGGAGCGATGCGGGCGAAGCGAGATGCGCAAGTACATGCGATACCGCGTCCTCTCCGCGCGGGGCCAGCGCCGACAAAGCCGCCATGCAGCCAAGCCACACCACAAAGACCAGCGCCGAAATCGCGCCGACGCCCACCAATTTTCCGGCCATGATTTCCCAGGGCCGCACCGCCGACAACAATCCTTCCAGCGCACGATTGGCGCGTTCGCGGACGACGGCCTGCAAGAGCATACCAAGAGATCCCGTCAGCGTCAGCCACAGGATTGCCACCATAACGAATCGCGAGGCCGCGGCGTCGTCCCCGCCGGCCAGCAAAGAATTGCCGGCTGCTTCGCGCACAGTAATAAGCGGTGCTTGCCCGTGCGCTCCTGATGCTCTGCCTTCTTCAAGATTGCGCTCCAGGGTGCGCGCGACGAGCAAGTGTCCCTCGGCTGTGAGCGGAAACCGGCTGCTGAAGCGCATCATGACTGCATTGTCGATGCGCTGGAGCGTCAGCGAGGCACGCTCGTTCTTCGCGACGAAACGGAAATGCCTGCTCTCGAGCCGGCCGGCATCGCTGAGCGCAACCAAGGCAGATCGTGCGAGTACGGGATCTTCCGCATGAATTGCAACGGCAACTGTCGCAGAGCTGCCGGCAGCCGGTGCAAGCGCGAAAACGGCGGCTGTCAGAAGTGGACCTGCGGCCAGCGCGAGCCAGAAACTCAGCGTGGCGACGTAGGTGCGGAATTCGCGTTCGGCAATCAGAAATGCGCCCGAGCTCATCGCACGTCCTTAAAATAGACCTGGCGCGAGTCGATTACGCACGCGGCTCATGAATTCGGCATACCCCGGATCCCTCACCAGAACTCTTTCTTCCGCGAGGGCGCGCGCAACAATAAGGATCACGGTCGCAACGTAGAGCGCGAGATTCCACCAGAGCGGGTTATTCAGCAGGAATCCCACATAGACGAGAATGTAGCCGGCATACATGGGATGCCTGACGAGATTGTACGGTCCCGCCCGGACGATCCCGCGGTTCGCGGCCGCGACGCCGAAACTGCGCCGCAACATCAATTTGGAGGTGATTGCAAGGAGCAGGCCAGCCAGCATGCAAGCCGTCCCCACAAAGGTGGGGAGAAAGGGATGCCCGCCCGGCCTGGCGAAAAGGGCCAACGCCGTTCCACCGAGCGCGATCGCCCAGTCGAACGGACGAAGTGTAAACGCCGTCGCGTCGCGGCGTATGAGGATGAACAGGACGACCAGGCCTTCGGAAATCACTGCGAGAATGTTGGAAGGTTCCAGCGCAATGCTTCCCCACACGCGCACCGCATAGGCCGCAAACAGCAGAAGAACGAATATCCGCTCCCCGACATCGACGGCCCGTTGCAGCTGTCCTTCCACCCGAGGCGAAATCGTCATGCTCATGCGGCTCTGTGCGGCTTCGACCGGTCGGTGGATTCGGTATCCGCCAGTTGCCAGAATGCAGCTTCGAGATCGGGCTTGATCGGTTCGAAGCTGAATATCGACACGGCCCGTTCGGCCAGCGCCTGCAGGAGCGTCGGGTGTGTGACCGTTGGTGGCAGCATCACGCGCAGACGGGCAGCCTCCCCAAGACTCGAGCCAAGCGACTGGACATAGCCTCCCAGCATTTTCGTTGTGGCCGCAAGTCCCCTGGCATCGGCTGTCACTACGATCGCGCCATGCGGCGCCAACGCTGAGGCACCGGCGAGCGTGCCCTCGAATACGGTGCGACCGTTCGCCAGCATCACGACGCGATCGCAAAGATTCTCGGCCGCCGGCATGGAATGCGTCGAAAACAGGATCGCGCCGCCTGTTCCCCTGAACTCGGCCAGCAACGACAGCATGTCAGACTGTGCGATTGGATCGAGGCCGGACAGAGGCTCGTCGAGCAGAAGCAGGTCCGGCTTATGCACGAGCGCGCAGAGAACCTGCACGCGCTGCGCGTTCCCCTTCGAAAGCGATCCGACGCGTGCGTGTTGGCGGCCGCCAAGTCCGACGCGCGCGAGGAGCCTGTCGGCGGCCACAAAGGCATCGTACCGGTTCATGCCCTTCAGCCGGCCGTGAAAAGCGATCGCGTCACGCGCGCGCTCGTGCGGAAACAGACCGCGTTCCTCGGGCATGAAACCGACGCGCCGTCTCACAGCCTTGTCGGCCCTGGCACCAAAGAGACGGACATCTCCACTATCCGGCCGAAGCATCCCTAGAACGCAGCGCAACGTTGTGCTCTTGCCCGAACCGTTCGCGCCGATGAACCCCGTGATCGACCCGGCCGGCACAGACAACGACACGTGGGAAATTCCGGCGCCGCCCGAAAAACGCTTCGCGAGTGAGATGACCTGGAGCGCGCAAGATGAATCCGGCATCCCCGCATTAGCACACGGTCGAGTTTACGGTTGGCTAACGTGAATTAACAGGGCGCCTCAGGGAAAGCAGGCGGACGCAGATAGCGGAACGGAAAGATCGACCACAACCGCATCCAGCGGAATGGTCGCCGTAGCGGTCACCTGATTGCCGCAGCTGCCCGACTTCGAATAGCTGAAGGTGATTGGCAAAATATTGGGCCCATTGTAGTGGCTGATGCCGTAGCTCTGAACCGTGCTCTGGCTATTGCATACCGTCGGCGTCACCGAGGCGCAGCGCGCGGCGGCCTCTGTTGCAAATTGCAGCGTCTCGTTGGCCCAAACGGCGAAAGACAACCCCAGCGTTCCGAACACCAGCGCGAGAAAGACGATCAGCACCAGCGCGAACTCCGCCGCGGTTTGGCCGTTCTCGTCTTTGCAGAATGCGAGTCGCGCCTGCATCGTCAGTTCAACCGCGTCCAGGCCGTCCGCACGATCGGATTCGTGAGCAGACTCACAACCGAGACGCCAGTGAAGACCGCCGTGTAGGTGCAATCTGCGGTGACGAGAACGTAATCGCCGGCCAGTTGCCCGTCACTGCATGTCGGCCTGCTGCTGAGCGAACCGGTGACGACGAGAGCTCCCGACGAATTCACACAATAATAGTTCTCGCTTGTTGAAATCAGGCTGACCTCGGTTCCCAGTGGTGTGCTCTGCATCGCCGTGCTGATCATGGTGGAAACATTGGGACAGTTGTTTCCCACCGTGACGGGAGTGTTGCAGTTGCTGCCCCCAACTGCCGCCCAAACCGCCTGCGCGCCAACCTGGGTCGCGTTATCGAGCTCCATGCGCTGGTAAACGTAGTTGCCCAAGTCCACCACGTTTAGAATGGGAATTGTCAGCAATGTCAGTACAACTGCAAATTCGGCCGCAGCTGCGCCGCTTTCGTCACGCCGAAAGCGCATCCGGAACCAACCGCTGGCAGGAACACGCCGGCGAAGCGTCATTGGACCAGCGCCTGACGGGTAGTCAGAACGGTCGGCACGCCATTCAATCCCGCCTGGGCGCATTGGCTTGTCGGATTGGTGAAGATCGAGCCGCTGCCGTTCACGCCCATTGTGTAGGCGACGAATGCCAGGCAGGCGAGGCCGCCAGTTCTCAGGTCATTGACGATCGCGCCCTTGAAGGTCAGGTTCGCAAAGGGCGCATAGATCAATCCGGTAATGTCGAAGGTGGGACTGCTGCCGGAATAGGTCGGGCTTGTTTGCGTGGTGAGCAACGGATCCTGGTACAGCGACACGCCGGACCATGGGCCCGACGTCGGCGCACTGAATTCGACCGTCCCGGAACCCGTTATGAAGCCTGCCGAGCTGCCGCTGGTGCCGGAAAAAACAATCGTCAGACCATAACTCACGCCCGGGGTGGTCAAGGTGCCAGTCAAAGCGATATTGCCGCCGCCCTTGATCAGCAACACCGTGCCCGGCGATGCGGTGTTGATGGTCGTGGTTCCAGTTGGGATAGTCAGATCGCCGGTAATCGTGATGCAGGCGGCACCACCCGGGTTCAGTGTCGTCCCGCCCTTTGTCGGCGAAATTATGGTCGTGCAGCCGGTCAGGGGATTGTTGGCCAGCAGATCCTGGTAGGGGTCTGACTGCTGGATGGCGCCCGTCTTCTGGACCGTGCCGCAATTGTTGGTCGTGCCGACCGTGATGGACTCGTTGAAGCCGCCACCGTGTCCGCTGCAATCTGCGCTCCAGTTCGAAAACAAATCGCATCCATTGGCAGTGAAGTTCGGTCCCCCCACGAGCGTGAATCCGCCGCTGGATGAGAGCGTAAGCATGCAGTCGTCTGTGCCGCTCGGGGAACGAGCAAATGCAGTGGCCTGAATCAACTGACGTCCGCCATAGCCCGCAGTGCCTGCGTAGCCCAGCACTTCGGACAAATAGAGCGGGACGGTTTTGGTGATTGTGACCTGATAGCAATTGCTGCCGGTCGCGGGCGACGGACACGTCGCATTGTTGATAGCAGTTACGGTCGTATTGTTCGCGCCGTTCGTAAATCCGTAATTCGCGGCGACGGACTTGGCCTCGGCGCTCCATGTCGGACAATTGGAGGTGCATGCGGACGTGTCGCCATTGGCCGCAGCGGCGAGCACCGCCGAATCGGCTGTGTTCTGCATTGCGCGACGGATGAGAAACCAGCTTGACGTCTCGGCCGCCAGGCTCATCGCCCCGATCAGCGGAACAAGAAGAAGTGCGAAGAGTGGACTGATATTGCCGCGTCTGCCGCAGCAGAATTTGCGCAAGCCGCGGGCTATCGCGCCATGACGGCCAGAAATGCCAACGACCATCGCCCACTCCCCTTGTGGGGAGCTCCCCCCTTCAGCCAATCCTTAATTTTAGGTAAAAGCTGGGGTCGGCGCAACGATATGAGCGATTTTTTCGGCTGATTTCGGGCGCAAATTGTTAACGTGCCCCCAAAGGGACGACGGCCGCTTGGGGATTACCCAAGCGACGAACGAGCGTTAGCACTGCAATCAATCCGACAATCGACACGCCGATGTCCCACCATAGGAGCTGAGGGGCGTTCTGAAGCAGAATTCCCGGGCTGTTCTTGAAGATGTCTCCTGCAGAGACGACCGCCACCGCCCCCATGTAGTTGTTCACGAAGTGCACGCCGAAGGTGAAGGCGATGCTTCCCGTGCGGATCGCGATCAGCGAGCAGACGATGCCGAAGAAAAGAGCTCCGACCGCCTGCGGCGCACCGTTCCAGATGTGCAGGGCGCCGAACAGCGAACCGCTCAGCACTGCGGCCAGGACGGGCCGCTTCGTCGCCAAAAGAATCCCCTGCGTAATGTAGCCACGAAACACGAATTCCTCGCAGAACGTCTGTATCGACAATCCCCCAAACGCGACGATTGCCAGCACGGCGGTCTCTGCGCTCACCGAAACGCTGAAGCTGTGCGGCGCAATCAGGAAATCGATCAAAATCGACGCGCACTGGATGACGGCCCAAATGCATGCGCCCAGGAAGAACGCCCTCCAGTTCCAGCTCCCCATCACGTCGCCGATCCGTTTTCGGTGGATCAGCCGGATCGCGAGCGCAAACCCGGCAAGCAGCGAACCGAACGTCAGGGCTACCACGCCAAAAAACACCACGGGGTTTGTCGGCTGCTGGATTTCCGCCGCGAAGTTGGCGGGCAGAACATGGGTGATCGAGAGGGGGAGGAGAACCGCCGCAAAAATCGCCACCGTGGCAATGCACGCCGCGATCACGCAGGCCGCGTAGCGCCACCAGGCATTCTTCCCGCGCGCGGCGAATTCCAGGTAGGTCGTCATCAGGTGCGTTCCTCAGGATTCGTCGTCGAATCGGCTGGCTGCTGCAGAATGGTGGACAAAAATTGACGATGTGGAAAAACGAGGACAATCAGCTGCAAGGAGCGGATTGACGACGCGCAGCCGCTGGCCGACGTTTTCCTCCCCCTCTGGGGGAGCCACCAGGGTTAAGTCCGGTGGAGGCAGAGGGGCACGCCGCGTTCGGACATGCCCCCTCAGGCCCGGAGTCTATCGGGGGGCGGCCCCGGCCGGAGCCGGGCCAATGGCGCACGATGCGCCAAGTCAGTAGGATTGTACCGACATGCTGCTTCTGATCGATAATTACGACAGCTTCACTTACAACCTCGTCCACTATCTGTCGGAATTGGGCGCAGCCGTCGAGGTGCGCCGCAATGACAAGATTGCGGTGCAGGACGCGCTTCGACTGCGGCCGGAGGCGATCGTGCTGTCGCCCGGTCCGTGCGACCCGGACAAGGCTGGCATCTGCCTCGATCTCATTCGTGCTGCGAACGGCCAGGTGGCGATTCTCGGCGTCTGCCTCGGCCACCAGGCCATCGCCCAGGCCTATGGCGGACGCATCGTGCGCGCTCCGGTGCCCATGCATGGCAAGCTCAGCCGGATCCACCATGACGGCAACGGTGTGTTCGTCGGTCTCGACAATGATTTCGAAGCCACGCGCTATCACTCGTTGACCATCGATCCGGAGTCTGTGCCGGACTGCCTCACCGTCAACGCCACCACAAACGATGGCGTGATCATGGGTGTGATGCACAAGAAACATCCTGTGCACGGCGTGCAGTTCCATCCCGAGAGCATCGCGTCGGAGAACGGCCACGCGCTCCTGCGCAATTTTCTCGCGCTTGCGCGTGAGCGCGTTCCCGCCTGAACGAAACCGGATGAGCGCAGACGAGGATTTCCCCTCCCTGCTGAAGCGGTTGGCCGAAGGCCACTCGCTCAGTGCGGAATCGTCTCTGCGCGCCTTCGGTGCCATCATGGCGGGAGAAGTTTCAGAAGCCCGCATGGCGTCGTTCCTGACAGCTCTCACGCTGCGCGAGCCAACCGTCGCCGAGATTACCGGAGCCGCGCGCGCGATGCGCGCCGCGATGCGCACCATCGAATCCCCTGTGGGCGCCATCGATCTTTGCGGCACCGGAGGCGACGGACACGGCACGTTGAACATCTCCACGGCGGCAACGTTTGTGGTCGCGGCTCGAGGGGTACCCGTCGCCAAACACGGCAACCGCAACATGTCGTCGCGCGCTGGCGCAGCCGACGTGCTGGAAGCGCTCCAGGTGCGTATCGACCTTTCGCCGCAAGCGGCCCAGACCTGTCTCGACAGACTGGGGCTCTGCTTCCTCTTTGCGCCCGCCTATCATCCAGCGATGAAACACGTCGCGCCCGTGCGCAAGGAGCTGGGCTTCCGGACGGTTTTCAATCTTCTCGGTCCTATCAGCAATCCGGCACAGGTGCGCCGCCAGGTTCTGGGCGTGTTCGCCGAAAGGTGGGTCGAACCGCTCGCTCATGTGCTTGCGGAGCTCGGGACCGAACACGCCTGGATCGTTCACGGCCGGGACGGCATGGACGAGCTGACCACCACCAATGCGAGCCTCGTCGTCGAGATCGCGCAAGGGAAGATCAGGCGATTTGAACTGACGCCGGAAGAGGTTGGCCTAGAGAGAGTTTCGCTGGAAGACGTGCGCGGCGGCGATGCCGCCTTCAACGCGAGCGCGCTCGAAGCAATGCTGCAGGGCGGCGGCAGCCATGCTTACCGCGACATCGTCATGCTGAACGCGGCGTCCGCGCTGGTCGTGAGCGGGAAGGCGCCTAACATCGGCGAAGGAATGCACCAGGCCGATGCCGCAATCCGCGACAGAAGCGCTTTCGACATGCTCGCGCAGCTGCGCGCAACGACGCAGGCGCTCGCCTCGTGACCATTCTCGACGACATCGCCGTCTACAAGCGCGAGGAAATCGCGCGCGCCAAACGCGAAGTGCCTGAACCGACACTCGAGGAACGGGCGCGAAATACCCAACCACCGCGCGGCTTCCGCGCCGCGCTGGCCGCCTGCCGCGATGCCGGCCGATATGGGCTCATCGCCGAGATCAAGCGCGCCAGTCCGTCGAAGGGCCTGATCCGCGCGGACTTCGATCCCGCAGCACTCGCCCTCGCCTATCGTGACGGAGGCGCCGCCTGCCTGTCGGTGCTCACCGACGGGCCATCGTTTCAGGGAGCGCCTGCACATCTTGGCGCCGCTCGCCACGCCGTGCCGCTTCCCCTGTTACGAAAAGATTTTCTGTTTGAGCCCTACCAGATCATTGAATCACGAGCTCTCGGTGCGGATTGTGTGCTCATTATCCTGGCGGCGCTTGCCGATGAAAACGCGCGTACCCTCCTCGCCGGCGCGCGTCGTTGGGAGATGGATGCGCTGGTGGAAGTCCACGACGAACACGAGCGCGATCGGGCGCTGGCGCTTGGGGCCGACATGATCGGCATCAACAATCGCGACCTCAGGACCTTCGTCACCGATCCTGACGCGACGTTGCGGCTCGCTCCGGCAATTCCCCGGGACGTACTCGTCGTTGCCGAGAGCGGTCTGTCCTCGCCAGCGGATCTGCGGCGGCTCGCCGATGCGGGCGTCACCACATTCCTGATCGGCGAGAGCCTGATGCGCAAAAAAGACGTCGCCGCAGCGACCCGCGCCCTGCTCCGCGACAACGCATAGTCCGAACTGCCGGCAAAAGCTCTACGCGGTTCCAGAGGCACGAGGAGTGATGAACCGCCAAGGCGCCAAGGCGCCAAGACGCCACGGCGCACGTAGCGCAACGCCGGGCGCGCGAGATGGCACAGCCGGCTCAACATTGCGTGTCGAGGCGCGCGATTCCTTTCTTGGCGCCTTGGCAATTCACTTTTTTCTCCGCGTCCTCCGCGGCTCCGCGTGCCCATGCCTGGCCGAAACATCCGCAGTTTTTCGAATTGAGCAAAACGAGTTATAGATCGGCGGTATGAACAAGCTTACGCATCTCAATGAGCATGGCGCGGCGCGCATGGTGGATGTCTCCGCGAAAACGGCGAGCGTGCGCGAGGCGCAAGCCGAAGCAATCATCGTGCTGTCGGCAGAAGCGTTCGTGGCAGTCTGCGGAGGTACTGCGCCCAAGGGCGACGTGTTCGCAGCCGCACGCCTCGCCGGAATCATGGCCGCCAAGAAGACCTCGGAACTGATCCCGCTTTGCCACCCCATTCCGCTGACGCAGGCGGCCGTGGAGATTGAGCAGTTCCCGGATCGTCACGCGCTGCGGATTCTCGCTTCGGTGAAAACGAAAGCCGAAACCGGAGTCGAGATGGAAGCGCTCACGGCGGCCGCGATTGCTGCGCTTACCATCTACGACATGACCAAGGCGATCGATCGCGGCGCCGTTATCGAATCGGTGCGGCTGCTCTCGAAGTCCGGCGGCAAGAGCGGCAGCTTTGCCGCGCCGGGATGGGTCCGGTGATTTCCGTCGAAGACGCCGTGCACCGAATTTGCGCTGCTGTCGCGCCGCTCGGAAGCGACCGCGTCTCCCTCGCAAGCGCGCATCACCGCGTCCTCTCGGCCGATGCGCTTGCCGCGCTCGACCAGCCACCGCACCCCATTTCGGCGATGGATGGCTACGCGGTGCGACTCGCCGACACGCATACCGTCCCCGTAACTCTGCGCGTCATCGGCGCTGCACCTGCAGGCCATCCCTTTGCCAGTTCAGTCCGCGCCGGTGAAGCCGTGCGTATCTTCACGGGCGGTGTTGTTCCAGAAGGTGCGGACGCGATCGTTATCCAGGAAAATACGGAGGCGAAGGACGATCTGGTCACGCTCCGCGCGCCTGCCGCTGCACGCCACATACGCGCGGCGCGACTTGATTTTCGAGAATGTGACGTGCTGTGTGCGGCAGGGCGCAGGCTCACGGCGCGCGATCTGGCGCTGCTGGCGGCCGGCGGAATTTCATCTGTCGACGTGCAACGCCGGCCTGTCGTCGCCTTTGCCGCAACGGGCGACGAGCTCTCGCCTCCCGATGCGCCGCAACGTGACGGCGGAATCGTCGCTTCGTCCGGATATGCCCTCGCCGCGCTGATCGAGATTTGGGGAGGCGCGCCGCTCGATCTCGGAATCCTTCCCGATACGATCGAAGCCTTGCAGCGGATTCCGGAATTGGCTTCGCCCGCCGACATTGTCGTCACCATGGGAGGCGCGTCGGTCGGCGATCACGACCTGGTCCAGCGCGCTCTCGAGCCCAAGGGTTTCACCCTCAATTTCTGGAAGATCGCAATGCGGCCGGGGAAGCCTCTGATCTTCGGGAAGCTGGGAGAAAAGCCGTTCCTCGGCCTGCCCGGCAATCCGGTGTCGAGTTACGTCTGCGCGGTGTTGTTCCTCCAGCCGCTGATCGCCGGATTGCTGGGCCTGTCCTTCACTCAGCCTTTGCAACAGGCACGGCTTGCGTGCGCACTTGCCGCCAATGATACGCGCCAGGACTATCTGCGTGCCCGTCTCATACGCCGCGATGGCGAGCTATGGGCCGAGCCGTTTGCAATCCAGGATTCCTCGATGCAGAGCGCGCTCGCCGCCGCCGACGGGCTGATCGTGCGTCAGCCACATTCTGCAGCCGTACAATTGGGAGAAACTGTCGAGGTACTATTGCTCGACTGATGGAGGGACACGCGCGGGCTGGTAAGGTCTGCGCGTGCCATCCCAGTCGCCCGTCCCACATCTTGGTCGTTGACCCCGCGTGAGAACTAAACTAGAACGATTCGCGGGTGTTTCGGATTTGTTCGGTCGTCGGCCGAGCGCCGTTCTGGGAGCAGGAACATGCTGACGCGCAAGCAACATGAACTTTTGATGTTCATTCACGAGCGGGTGCGCGAGACGGGCGTTCCCCCCTCCTTCGACGAGATGAAGGACGCGCTCGACCTCAAGTCGAAATCCGGCATCCACCGCCTCGTCACGGCGCTCGAGGAGCGCGGCTTTCTCAAGCGGCTGGAAAAACGCGCGCGGGCACTGGAGATCATCCGGCTGCCCGAAAACGTCTCCGACACGCTTCGCCCGGCAACCTCGCGCACCCAGGCGCAGCGCGCGGTCCCGCCGCCGGGTGCCCGAGGCGCCCGCGCGCCTTCCGATCCGCGCAGCGGCGGCAGCCCGAGACGCCACGAGCCCGAAAGCGCGATCAGCGTGCCGATTCTTGGCCGGATCGCGGCCGGCACGCCGATCGAGGCGCTGCAGCACAAGATCGCGGACATGCCTGTTCCATCGAGCATTCTTGGACGCGGCGATCACTACGCGCTCGAAGTGACGGGCGATTCCATGATCAACGCCGGCATTCTCGACGGTGACACCGTGGTGATCCAGCAAACGCCCACGGCAAACACGGGCGATATCGTCGTTGCTCTGGTCGATGATGCGGAGGCTACGCTGAAACGCCTGCGGCGGCGCGGCGATTCGATCGCGCTCGAAGCGGCGAATCCGGCCTACGAAACGCGCCTTTACGGCGCTGACCGGGTGCGCATCCAGGGGCGGCTCGTCGGGCTCATTCGCCGCTACTGAATCGTTGCGTGCGCCGTTGCCAGGGTACGGCGCTCCATGGTCGTGCGCCACGAAGCTGTTCCGTACTTTCAACCACGACATGCTTGCCGAGCCAGACTGCATAAGCGCCGTTCTTCGCGACATCGAGCCGATCAATAACCAATTTGGGGCCGGGACAGGTTGCGCGTGCCGGCACGAGGCTGACCACAACGTCCGCCTCCTCACAATCGTCGCGTAGCGCATCGCGTCGCAGCACTGCCGCAATGCGCAGACCGCCTGCCGTTCGCGCAACGCAACCGAAAGCGTCACAACGCACACCATCTCCTACCGAAGCGATCGCCCGACCAGCCGTGCGCGAATCTCCATCGCGCTTCAGCCATTCGCTCGCTGAATACTCATCCGCGGCGCGCCGCATGAAATAAAGCCTGCCGTCGCTGCCGCGGAATGCAATTGTCTGGCCATCGCGCGCCACCAGGAGATCCGGTGGCCGCGCGATCGCGACAAGCAGGATACCCGCCAGCGCCGGTGCAAGACCGAGCCAGCGCAACCCGTTTCGCCATATCACGATCCAGAGCCCGCCCAGCGACACGAGCACGAGCGCTGTCACCGGTGTCGCGGCGACGATCGACACGGCGCCGGGAAGACGGGATACGAAACGTCCGACGGCGAGCATCGCAGCGATGCCCCATCCCATGATGTGCAGCGGGACGGCATCGAGATGCAGCGGCATGAGGACGACCGAAAGTGCCGCCATCGGCATGGTGACAAATCCCATGATCGGCATGGCAAGCAGATTGCCGAGCACGGCGTAGTGCGTCGCACGGTCAAAATGAAAGGCTGCATAGGGCATCGTCGCGATGCTGCCCACGAAGCTGGTGATCGCGATGCCCCGCATGTACCGTCGCGCATGAACGAGCGGAAGCGGCGGAACCGGCGCACGTGCTAGCGCGCGCCGCCGTTCCCATTCCGCCACCGCGATGAGACTTGCCACAGCAGAAAACGACATCTGGAAACCGGGCTCGATGAGGCTCTCGGGCGAAAGCGAGAGCAGAAGCACCGCCGCGATGGCGAGTGAACGCATCGAGAGCGCCGGTCGATCGAAGAGGATGGCGAGCAACATCATCGCCAGCATGGTGAACGCCCGGACCGCGGGTGTCGCGCCGCCGCTGATCGCCAGATAGAAGCCGGCGCCACCAAGCGCCGACAGCGCCGCCCATTTCTTGATGGGCTGTGTCAGTGCAACGCGTGGCCATAGCGCAAGAACAGCACGCACAGTCCAGAAAAGGCCGAAACCCACCAGGGCCATGTGCAGCCCTGCGATTGCCAACACATGGGCAAGCCCCGCATCGCGCAATGCCTGCTCGTCCGTGTCGGAGATGCCGCCCCGATCCCCGGTGATCACCGCCGAAGCGATTGCGCCGGTGCTGCCGGGCAGCACGGCACGAATGCGCGCGCGCAATCTGAACCGCAAAGCCTGGAGTGCAAGCGCAACGCGCGCGACAATGTCGGGCGGCGGCGCCGGCGCTATGAGCTCGGGCCTTCCATAGGCGTATCCCACTGCTCCGATGCCCTCGAAAAATGCGGTGCGGCCGAAATCATAATCTCCGGGTGCAGCGGGGGGTGGCGGCGGCATCAGAACCGCTTCGAGCCGCACGATCACGCCCGGCACCAGCCGCTCACCGCCACGACGCACTGAAACACGAATTCGTTGCGGAAGTAACTTTGGGTCCAGCCCGTCGATGAATGACGGCGCAAATACCGCCCGGATTCCCTTACCGTGCAATTGTGCGGACTCGACTCTCGCG
>Ga0210406_10000266_pt1 | contig 77086 bp, 67 predicted proteins | sample IncBWC30MmetaG_FD_155454 | JGI IMG/M metagenome (GOLD analysis project Ga0210406, IMG submission 155454) | Forest soil microbial communities from Barre Woods Harvard Forest LTER site, Petersham, Massachusetts, United States - Inc-BW-C-30-M | ecosystem: Environmental > Terrestrial > Soil >...
TTTGGGAGGTGTTGCGAATGCCCTATGCTGGATCAGGGTCTTTCTTGCAGCGCTTATTTTCCACATTCCCGAACGGTTGGCCGGGCATTGGCATTCTGCTCCAGCGGGTGTTAACCGCCACGACTCTGTTTTGTTATGGGATCGCACATTTAAGGGACACATCACAATTTGCATCAATATCAATCGTTCCGCACATGTTCGCAGCAGTCGCCGGGATACTGATCCTCGTTGGCTTATGGACGCCGGTCGTTGGAACGATGATCACAATCGTTGAGCTATGGATTGTTTGTTCGAGCCCGGGCGGTCTTGGAATTCCAATCATCTTGGCCACCTTGGGTGCCACCTTGGCCATGATCGGTCCTGGCGCGTGGTCCATTGATGCGCATCTGTTCGGCAGGAAGCACTTCGAAATCCCGCAACGCTAAAAGATTTCTTATCACCCAGAAGGGGGAGCGTCGAGTCACCCTAAATGGTAGCGTTGGTCTACGCCAAATACCTATCCGAAGACCCTCGATCTACGGTTGTGCGCAAGTCGCAGGTCATTGCACACTCAGTTAAAGTTAAAGACCCAGAAGATTTCACTATTGTGGGAATTTCGGCACATATAAAGCGGTTTCGGGAGGACTCAGTATGGGAATCCCAAGTGTTGTTTTTCCGGACGCGCAAGGTTTCGTAAGAATGGGATTTGCTCAGGCAAACCGCCACCAGGACTTTGAACGAATTATTGGTAGCAGCCTGGCTCTCATGGAGACCCTAGACCTGGTCCGATCGGTTGCGCCCACAGATTCTACGGTCCTGATCGAAGGCGAAACCGGGACGGGAAAAGAACTGATCGCGAGCGCCATTCACAATCTCAGCACGCGTCGCAGCCGTCCCTTCGTGAAGCTGAATTGCGCTGCTATTCCCTTCGACCTGTTGGAAAGCGAGCTGTTTGGACACGAGAAGGGTGCCTTCACAGGTGCGATCGCGCAGAAAATAGGCCGATTCGAAACGGCCGATACCGGCACGCTTTTTCTGGACGAAATCGGAGATCTACCGCAGGCTCTGCAGCCGAAGCTGCTGCGCGTCCTGCAGGAGCAGGAGTTTGAGCGTCTGGGAAGCAGCCGCACGCACCGCATCAACGTACGTCTGGTGGCGGCGACCCATCGCGATCTTACCCAGATGGTTGCACGAAACGAATTCCGCATTGACCTGTACTACCGTCTCAATGTATTTCCTGTCGCGCTGCCACCACTGCGCGAGCGCCGGCAGGATATTGCGCCGTTGGTCTCGCATTTCGTCGAACTTTTTGCCCGGCGCATGGGGAAGCGAATCGAGCAGATATCGCAGACAACGATGAATGCGTTCCTGGAGTACTCCTGGCCGGGAAATGTGCGCGAATTGCAAAATGTTGTTGAGCGCTCGGTCATTATGAGTTCGGATGGCGAGTTGTGCGTGGATGCGGCCTGGTTGTCCAGGGATTCCCGTCGAGTCCGCTTGCCGCAACAACCTGAGCCCGCCGACGGCGAGGAGGACGCCAGTCGTGAACGGCAAATCATTGAGGACGCACTGGCGGGAAGTCGAGGGCGAGTATCTGGCCCGAACGGGGCCGCGATGAGGCTCCGAGTACCACCTTCGACCTTGGAGCACCGCGTTAAGAAATTAAGGATTCGTAAGAGCCACTTCAAACTCAGCGAGTAGGCCTTTTCCGAGGGCTGGTGAAATCGCAATTTTCGCCAATTTCACCAAATCCATAGACAGCTTTCCCCTCTTCTTCTTCGGCCCTTTCAATCTCTTGCGGATGGTCCGCCGCTTGCCCCTGGAGTTGCTTGCTGCCGCGCCCGCAGAGGTTCACATGATCCAGGAGAGGGTCATGGCAAGGTGATTGAGATTGAGTTTTACCTACCGAAGAACTTTCGGACTGGAAGCGACGCGGCGATAGTTGATCTGATCGTTCCGTCTCCAACGTCGTCACTGACGAAAGTAGAAAGGAGAGCGCCCCGATCGATTTGGCGAACCATTGCTCGGAGTGGCCGCGCCAGGCTCCAGCTGAGCCAGCGCTCCCGACAACAAGGTCCGCAGTCTTGTATCCATCCATTGCCTGTGTGTTTGGCTCATAGACATAGGGAACGGGTTCTTTGTCGAGTCCGCTGCGACGCATGTCGGTAACAATCCCGACTACCGTAAGCCAGTCATCGTTTTGACCACGTGCGTCCTGGCCTTTGAAGCGCTTTCCGATCGCATCTTCGCCGGGCCCGTACCGACGGGCCATACTCTCATCGATGATTGCGACAAGCGGAGAATGTGGACCGTCCTGCGCCGAAAAATAGCGGCCTCGTAGCAACCTTGCTCCCATGGCTTGAAAATAATCTCCACGAACCGCAGTCCACAGCACCACAGCAAAGGAGTCCAGCGTTCCCGGGGCTCGGGAGATCGCCCTTCAATACTCCGCAAGCCGAGATTGCTGATCTTTCCCAAATCGAGCAAAGGGTATCTACGACGCCTGCGGCCTGAACGCCTGGAAGCCCGCGCACAGGTTCAAGGACAGTACTGTACACATCATTGGTTCGTTCGGGTGTCGCTCCAGGGAGACTCATGTTCATCGTGACTTGCGAAGGGGGCCTCAGAAAACCTGGGCCGCGCTGCCGCGGATAGAAGGACCGCTGCGCGCGGCAGGTTGTTTGATATCGACTTGAGCAGAGTTCAGCCGATTTCTGGTTACAACGTTTTGGCGAAGCCCCAATGGAAGGAAAAGACCTCCATTCAGTTCGACGCTGACAATGCAGCAAGTGCATCAAGGGTAGAGACCATGCGTATCTGGAACAACTTGGAGAACCACGACACACCAGCAATCCTCCCGGCTCCGGAGTCACTCCCGCACACTAAAGCGACCTGCGCCCGCGATTCTTGATCGGACCAATCCGCGAAAGTTGCCGTTTCAGTGACACCATGCCGTCGGGATCAGCACGTTCCTGTTCGAAGCTGAGAACAACTCAGGCTCCCCGTCTGAAACGGAAACGTAGTTCCGCGCACTATTCGTGCAGTGCGAGAAGGTCAGTCCCAAGAATTTCGCCATCGCTCGGAATCAACAACAAAAGGAGTTAAAGATATGCGATTTCCTCATTCGCCCAAGTCTGCGACCTGTAGCTGGAGCTTTCGGTGCTTCGGGCTCGTCGCGCTGTCGATGCTGGCAGCGTGGCCCGCGTGGTCACAAGTGTCGTCCACAATAGCGGGGTCAACTTCGTTCAAACCGCATACCCCACCGGCAGTTCAGGAAGGGGCGGCCACGCTGATGGGGCATTACAACCCGAACCAGAAGCTGCGACTCACCATAGGATTGCAGCCGCCTCATGTCGAGGAAGAACGGAGGTTTCTGGAAAGCCTGCAAACCAAGGGTTCGCACGATTTCCATAAATTTCTGAGCGCCGCGGAATGGACGGAGCGTTTCGATCCGTCGGTGGCAGATGAGCAGGCGGTTGTGGACTGGGCTACCGCACGGGGATTGACCGTCACGCACCGCTTTCCGAACCGGCTTCTGGTTGATGTCGAAGGCACGGCGGGAACGATCGAAAGAGCCTTGGGCGTCACGATGAACGGCTACCAGGTCGGAGACAGAACCGTTTATTCGAATGATCGCGACCCGCAGATTCCTGCGAACCTGGTCAACATCATTCACTCGGTTGGAGGCCTTAACAACCTGGAAGTGATGCACCCGGCCAACAAGAACATGAAGGAACCAGTTTTTCCAGATTACGTTCCGGGCCCGGTCGTCGGGACGCAGTCATCGTTGCATGGGAACGGCAATCGCTCCAAGAAGTCGCAATCGCTGAAGGCAACGAGCGCCGGGATCACCAGCAGCTACACCTCTGGCTCTCCTTACGATCCACAAGATATGTACAGCACCGCCGGCTACGACGCCTCCGCACTCTACAATCTGGGGCACTGCTGCAATCCGACGGGAAACTCCGGCGGCTCGCCACCGGAAACCTCAATTGCAATCGCGACCGCGGGATCGCAGCTCTGGAGCGACGTCAACGCGTTCCAAAACTATTACGGTCTTGCCTACAACGAAAATCAGCTCGGCATTGATGGACAATCCGTACCTTGCACCGATACGACGGGCGCCACTTGCGACGGTGAAGGCACGATGGACATGGAATGGTCGACCGCGATGTCGAACAGCTTTGGCAGTTATCTCGACACTGCGCACGTCTGGATGTATGACGGACCAAACGCCAATTTCTCGACCTTTAACGACCTCTACAATCATATGTTGAGCGATGGTGCTGCGCGCAACTTCAGCACAAGCTGGGGATGCGAGGAGATCTATTGTTACGACACGGCGGATATGGATACCGCCGATTCCATTTTTGCTTCCATGGTGGGGCAAGGATGGTCGCTGACTGCGGCCTCGGGCGATCATGGAGCCACCGCGGGTTGCGACGCTGCGATTTCTGTGTCGTTTCCAGCCTCCGATCCGTGGGTTGTGGGAGCTGGCGGGACAACCATGTATCTGGCGGGCGGGCCGCCGCCAAGCTTTAGTTCCTTCACGGCGTGGGGTGGCGGACCGGATGGTTGCGCGCTGGGCGACCCCCGTGTGAATGACGGCGGCAGTACGGGAGGCTATAGCGCGTACTGGTCAGAGCCGAGTTATCAGAGCGGGCTCTCCAGTCGTGGGGTTCCTGACATCGCGCTGAATGCCGATTGGTACAACACTCCGCAGTGGATGTATTTCTCCGGCTCAGGTGGCTGGAACGGGAACGGAGGCACAAGCATCGTCGCGCCCCAGACGGTCGGTTTCTTCGCCCAAGAAAATGCTTATCTGCTTGCTTTGGGCAACGTTTGCGGCAGCGGCTCGAGCGCCTGCGCACCCATGGGCGCCGTGAACCCATACTTGTACAACATTGGATACTACGGCTACGATACTCACAATCCCTTCTATGATGTCACCAGCGGAAACAATTGCAACGACGTGACATCGTTCTACGGGTTGAGCTGCTGGTCTGCCGGCACGGGCTGGGACCCGGTTACTGGCTGGGGTTCGTTCAACTTCCTGCAACTGGCCTGGGCCATCAACTGGAATCACCTGCCCGGAGATAATTATCCCACCGTCAACTTCAGCGGGCCGACGACGAATGCGTGGTACAACACGGACCAGGAAGTTAGCTGGACCATCGGAAACATCTCGTACGATGGGACCGCGGGCTTCACGCAGTCTTGGGATTCTGATCCGGGTGATCCTCACTCGGAAGCGACCCCGGGTCTCAGCGGATTTCCGGGCACTCCGTACAACGCGTTTTATGACGGTCCGCAGTATCCCAATGCCACGTCAGGTTGCCTGGATTTCACCGGAGCGTTTTGTGCGGGATCGGTGGGGCAGGGAATGCACACCGTGAACGTTCGCGCCTGGGGCAACGAAGGCGAGGACGGTGGGGATTACAGGTATGGGCCGATCGGCTACGACACGATTGCGCCGGTTACAACGGCCAGTTTGAGCGGTACTCTGATCAGCGGAACGTCGTACAAGAGCGCGGTAAAGGTCACGCTGGCGGCGACCGATCCAGGATCTCCGACCACGGGAAGCGGCGTCGCCAACACTTACTACGAGCTGAACAGCGGCTCGTGGCACCTCTACACTGCTCCGTTTACGGTTGCGTACACGGGCAACTACGCGGTCCATTTCTACAGCTACGATAAGGCCGGCAATTTCGAATCGGCTAAGTCCACTAGCTTTGTAATCAATCCTGTCCTGAGCTTGTCTCCTGGAAGTTTGAGTTTCGGGAACGAGGTAATGGGCACAACCAGCGCGGGCAAGGCTGTAACCGTCACCAACCTGAGTTCGTCCGCGGTGTCAATCTCGTCGATCGTGGCCAGCGGGGACTTTGCCATTTCGTCCAACACGTGCAGTTCGAGTTTGGCGGGTAGCGGCCACTGCAATGTCACCGTGGCGTTTAAGCCTTCGGTCGCAGGCACGATAACGGGCGATGTCACCGTTGTATACGGAGGCATCGGTTCTCCCGACCGGCTTGGATTGTCGGGCAATGGCGTGACTCCTCTTACGGCGTCACCAACCAGCCTGTCATTCGGGACGGTAACGGTGGGCACGACCAGCGCGGCAAAGACGGTAACGCTGAAGAACGACAATCCAAGCACGGTGTTGAATATCAGCTTCTCGGCCAACGGCGACTACGCAGTTGCCGCAGGTGGCGGAACTCCTTGCGGAGCGACGCTTGCTGGCGGAGCGAGTTGCACCGTCAACGTAACCTTCAAACCGCACCAAAACGGAGCCACAAATGGCGCAGTAGCGGTTAAAGACAGCGTTGCTTTGAGTCCGTTGGTGGTCGGGCTTACGGGCAGCGGTAGCGGCGGAGTGACTTCTCCATTCAGCTTTACGCCGAGCTCGCTGAGCTACAGCAATGTTGTTGTGGGAGTGGCTTCGGCGAAAACCGTGACGGTAAAGAATACCAGCGCTTCCTCGGTGAAGGTTACCGGCGTCACCGCCAGCGGCGATTACAGCGCCTCTGGATGCGTGGTGACCTTGTCCTCGGGAGCTTCCTGCACCTTAACCGTTACTTTTAATCCATCCACGACTGGGACCCTGGAGGGAGCGATTGCACTGGCCAACGGCTCGTCGGTAAGTCCCGAAGTGTTGAACGCTAGTGGCACGGGAATCCTGCCGCTGTCGATCTCACCGAGCAGTGTAAGTTTCGGGTCTTGGACGGTGGGCACGACCAGCAGCGCGAGCACGATCACCCTGACAAATCACCTGGCAACGGCAGTGAGCATTGGCGTTGCCACCAGTGGTGATTTCGCCGCGACAGCGGGCGGCGGTACTCCTTGCGGATCTTCGCTAGGCGCCGGTGCGAGCTGTACGCTTCTGGTAACTTACTCGCCCACGACCACCGGAGCCGTGAGTGGAGTGGCAACCGTAACCTACGCAGGTGGGTTCAGTCCGCAGGAGATCAAACTTTCGGGCACGGGGCAGTAAAAGACTAGCCCTGGTGTTTGAAGGAGATCGTTACAGCCGGAGGAGGAGCGCTCGGCGCAGCCTCCTCCGGCTAATTTGATGCGAAGAGTTCAGACGCTCTCGCTCTGAGACCTCAGGATGCGATCGAGGTCAGAAGTAAAACTTCAGCGCGAACTGGATTTGTCGAGGCGGGCCGCGTTGCCAAAGAGAAGCCGAAAGAACTCTGGCCGAGTTCTAACGGCGTCGGCTTGGCGCTGATCGCGCACTGTCCGAACAACTAGTTTACCTGGTTAAGAATGTTAAAGAATTCCGCCCGGAATTCAAGATGCATTTGCTCGGATGATGTCAGCAAGAGCACAGGCTTCATACCACCATACGACGACATCGACCGCTGTAAAGGCCGACCAGATTCAGGCATCCCGCAAGGGGCAGACTGCTGCATTGGCGAAGGGAAGCAGCGCCTGTTGTGGAAGAAGCTGGCACTCACCAGAGTCAGTGGGTCAGGAACGAAGAGAACGTCAACATGCGCAACGTGATCGGCGCGATCCAACAGCGCGATCGCGTTCCCGCCGTATAGATGTCCAGCCGATCAACGAGTGGGCGAAGATGAAGGCCTACTGTCCGGCCAAGATGGCTGAGAACCAGTACTCCATCCGGTACTCGACTACTGCTTCACCCGGAATCTGAGGCTTGTTCGTCCGCCGACTTCCTGCACGCTGATTTTCTCGAGCCGGCCGCGCTCAAAGCTGGAGCTTTCAAACGACCCGAGACCAATGCCTAAAAATACCGGCATGATATCAACGTGAAGCTCGTCGACGAGTCCCGCATCCAAGAGCTGTTGGGCTATGCTGACGCCGCCGACCACCTGAACTGCCTTATCGCGGGCGCCGGCTTTTGCTTGGGCGATTGCTGATTCCACGCCGTCGGCTACGAAGGTGAAGGTCAGGTGCTCGTCTTGTTTCGCTGCAACGCTCGGCGGGTGATGGGTCAGCACGAAAATTGGCACTTGGAATTCGTAGTTGCCGACGTACGAGTCGGCGTCCCCCATGTCAAACCGTCCTTCTCCCCATGAGGACTGCCCCAGTCTGCTCGATAGCTTCCTTCCTGTAAGCGGTGTGTCGGAGCGCCGCCAAGTCGGGATAGAGGCGACCTGCGTTGCCATTTTGGCCGGCTACAAACCCGTCAAGCGAGATGGTCATCCCGACGATTACTCTTGCCAGTGGTTGCTCCCTGTCCGATTATGTCGATCGTCGATCCATCATTTCAAGATTATCTCCGAACTCCGAAATGGGGTAACAAGGTGTCCCCGGGCGGCAGGGGTGAATGAAAGCGTGGTGAGTGCCCGGGAGGTTTTTGGTTTCAGGGGCACGAGATCGGCGCGGTCGGAAACGCCCGTCCGAGTCGTGGCTGAGCGGCGCCCGCCCGACAAAGGCAGAAGCGGAAAAGATAGCCTCCGATGCGTTGAGCCGGAAATGACCTGAGGATCTTCAGGCGGTAGGTTGAAGCCAAATTAATGAGTTGCACATAAACATGCAATATGTATAATATTGCACTTATTCGTGCAAGTTAAATGTTTAAGCGATATGAAGACCAAAGCGAAGACGTATGCGGTGATCACATGCGACATCGTCGGGTCTCGGCATATTGAAGAGTTCCGCCGTAGACGAGACCAAAAGCTGCACCGCATCTCGAAACTGCACGTTGCTAAGAAATGGATTTTGTCGGAATATGCCATCACGGCTTGGGATGAATTCGAGGGGATTTTGTCACGGGCGCCGAACCTACCGGCGGTGATTTTGGACCTGCGGAGGCACTTTCACCCCTTTGAGCTTTGGATTGGTATTGGCATTGGGCAGGTCACGGAGCCGCACCGGAAGCCCGTGAATGTGTTTGCCGGTGGGGAAGCGTTCGAGCGGGCTCGGGAGGCAATCAATCAGCTTAAGGCCAAACGGAGTAAGACCGGCATGCTGACGTCATTCGTCACCGGCAACGAAACCTTTGATTTGATCGCGAATACCGTTTACCACCTGCACGATACTCTGCTGCAAAGCATCTCTACCAAGCAGTGGCAGACGATCAACGTTCATATGAAGACCAACCGGCAGGACCTCACAGCGAGGAAGTTGCGGTTGAACGAATCCACCGTTTCGAGGAATCTGCGGCGCGGCTTTTGGTGGCAAATCCAGGAAACCCGGCAAGCGATGGAACGCGTGATTGAGGCCTATTTTCCTTGATGCACAAAACGGTGCAAGGGGCGGGTATTGCACAATAATATGCAACCATTCATGAAATTGTTTCTTGCGGTGTTGTTGGCACATCTTCTCGGTGATTTCCCGCTTCAATCATCGAGTATGGTGCGAGCTAAGCAGCAAGGGATTCGTGCCTACATTGGGCACGGGGCTATTCACCTTCTTGTTCTCGTGGTGTGCGTAGCCGTGTTTATCAGCCATGAGTTGGTTACGTCATTTTGGTTTTGCATGGCGGTGTGCGTTTATATAGCCGCGCATCTGGGGATTGACCGGGCCAAGCAAGGACTGGTGAATACGGCAAAACTGCGGGATTCCGCTTCCGTTTTTCTTCTTGATCAAGTAGCGCACGTCTGCACCATTGTGGCCCTCGCGTGGTTCCTGATTCGACCGGGCTGGGAAATTGTGAAATCCCAGTTCAGTTGGTCCCCAGCGACCGGGGAGCGAGTTCTCGAAGCAGGAATTGTCTACGTAGGAGTTATTTTCGCAGGTGGATATCTCATTCGTTATTTGACTCGTAATCTCACTGCGGGAATTAAAAAGGAGGGCGAGACTGCAGAACAGGTTGAGAACGCTGGGATGTACATCGGCTGGTTGGAACGGTTTCTGGTGGTGACCGCTATATTGGTTCAGTCTCCCTCCATGGTAGGACTGATTCTTACGGGAAAGTCGATCGCAAGATTTCCGGAGCTGAAGGAAAGATTTGCGGAATATTTCCTCATCGGCACTCTCCTCAGCATTGGGCTGGCCGTTATCGGCGGGCTGGTTCTTGCCAAGCTCTGGTACGGATCAATAATTTTAAAGTGATCACGATCTTCTCCCCTTCGTGTGTTCGGAAAACCACGACAGAAGTCGCCCTCGAATTTCGTTCCGTGATTCGATTACAGATTCGCTATCGCGATAGGGCGGTGGCTCGGGAGGAGATTCCAGGCACGGTTGCAGTTCCGCCAGCAAGATCCCTGGCAGACCAAGGCTAAGAAACAAAAGCCGCCCACACCCAAAGCGGATCACCCCTGGCGGCAGGACTAGCGCAGGATGCACCCTCGGACCCGGCGGGATTCCCACTTTCCCCACAGCCCCGGCGGCTACAGGAGATTCACTAAAATCGAACATTCCCTTTTCTACGAAAAGGAGACATTTCTCTCCACTACTCCCACGCAACCTATTGAAAACACGGACCGGGTATCCGATGGGAGTTTGTGGCTCTCACAACCACCCCAAAGGGGTGGCCGGGGCTAATGTCGGTTGACAGGCCCAATCGGAGAGTCTTGACACAGATCGGGCCCTCGGCTTGGCTACGCTCCGGCTATCCGGAGCAGGTTCCTTGGGCATCCGTGAGTAGCCAATTTGATTAGCTGGGGCTCAGGACTCATATACGTCACCGCTCGTTTGCCGGGTCAACTGGCCTTCGGATTTTCTGTTCTGGCCTCGGGAAAGGCAGCATTCCTCGTGAACAGCATTCCCTTGATCATCGGTCTTGTCGCTTTCAACATTAACCCGCTTACCGCAGATTGAGCAGATGCGGACATAAAAAGAGGCGGGGCTTGTCATAAAACTCCTTCAATGTTTCCTAGCGGAATGAATGCCTAGCGCTCCGGTGTTCCACGTTTGAAACCGAGTATAGGACTAATTCAGCGGGGGTAAATGGCCCATCGGAAGGGCATCAATGGCCCATTGGAGGCACTTGAAGCTCGGCTGGGACCTATGCCCCGTCTCGGAGTAGGGATCGCGATTGCTCGCGACCCCTCCCCGGCCCCGGACGGCGCTCTTTAGGTCCGGTTCTTTATACAAGGTGACTGGCGGCGAAACGAACCGTGGGATAGGGACGGAGCACACGCAGTAGAGGAAACCATCGTCAGCCCAGCGCTGGATTAGGGGTCCACAGCAGAGGGCGCTGCTGGTGATTTCGATACTCTGATTTGGCCCCACCCTACTGAAACCCGCCGGGACTTAGCCGAAGTTCGTCACGGAATCGTCGTAAAGCCGGCTCGAAAACGGCAGATCATCCCGAGCATGAGTCGACCGTGGAACCCTAGGGACTCAGAATCCGCCGACCCTCGGGTCTTGGGGGTTCGACTCCCCTCCCGACACCCACTTCCAGATCGGTCTTATGGGGCGGTATTGGGCCTGTATCACGATGTTTCTGCCGAGGCGACCGATATTCTATGGATTTAACCCCCGAGCAGATCCTTTTTTGCCGGAAGATTCGGGTTCTTTTGGGCTAAAACTGCCGCTTGGCTCCGGTCCTGATTCGTGTAATTTATGCAGGAGTTTCCCGTAGGCCGGGAATTTTCGTCTAAGGTGTTTACCCGATAACACGCCGCGAAAACCGCCTCTGACCGCCGACATCCGACGCCACTCTGATTATTTTCGAGATGTTGGGGAGTCGCTCTAGAAGCGAAGCGGGTTCTTCTCCAGGTCCCTTCTCCAGGTCCTTCTAGGTCGCTTTACGGCCGGGCGGGGGCGACCTTCGGCCCCGCCTGACCGCGGTTTAGCGCCCATCGCAAAGGGTGCCCCGCCCGCTTTTGGGTACGTTCTCGTGCCCTTTAGAACGCAGGCTGATTGTCTGCAAGTGCCTGTGGAAAATGGTGTTCGAGCACTCACAGACAGTCGACAACGCAAAATGGCAATCTGGGTGCTATGGGAATCGGTAAGTTCAGCCGTGTGCTAGTTTGCAAGGCGATGCCAGATTTCGCAAGGCGACGCCAGATAAGGGGGGAAGTAATGAAGGAACAGGCGGTTCGGCTGGGCCCACGCGAACAGCAAATCGTCGAGCTACTTTTGCAAGGTTGTGACAACGCTGAGATTGCCAGTCAGCTCAATATGGCGAGGCGGACCGTAAAAGCACATTTCAACCGATTGTTTCTCCGTTTCGGAATCACCGGTGGTATCAAGCGAGTGAAACTCGCGACTCTGTTATATCGGAGGCAAGCATGTCTGCAAATGGGCGGTATGGAACACGTATCCCAAATGAACGCGAACACCGAGTCATCCAACTTGTTGCCGAAGGCCTGAAAAATAAAGAGGTCGCTGATGCCATCGGGACGACGGAGCATGTTGTAAAGAATTACCTGCGGGTGATTTACGACAAACTCGGGCTTTGGAACCGGGTCGAACTCGCGCTGTGGTATGAGTCGAGGCGAATGCCGACGATGCTGGTAACACAGTAATTCTAATCTTATCCCGATGCCAGGGGACGTCGCGATCTCAACTGCAGCGTCCCTGGTCGGGCTTAATTTGCAGCAACAGCTCGAGTCTCCTGATCACGGACATCCAAAAGCCTGAAGATGACGCAGGCGTTGTCCCGCACCTTTCACTCCCCTGAGTGTCGCGCTGTCGAGCAACACCCGCGCCTGATCGCAATTTTTCGAAACTCCATCGCCCTTCAGATACATCTCCGATAGCAGGATGGTCGCATCGGCATTGTGTTTGCCAATCGCTCTCCACAGCCATTTCGCAGCCTCAGCACTGTTGCGGCTGTGGCCATTTGTACCACTCAGATAGCCCTGGGCGACGGCGAGCTCTTCGCTGCCGCCTCCTGCCCACGCGTCGGCCTGAGGACTGTTCTCGGTTCTTGGAGTGGTTCGCAGCGCCGCCTGGGTAGCTGTGCCTGCTTTGCTGGTTGCCGCCTTGCGAGCCGGTTCTTTGCGAGTTGGCACTGCGCGAGTCGGTTCTGCGGCCTCGCGGGACAGGCCGGCGTGATCTTCCGTGGACGGACGTGCGGAGGGACCTCGATCCGGAATATCAGTTTTGGATGGGCTGGACGAAACCGGTTCCGAACTTGCGGGCTCGTCAGCCGCGTAGGAAACAGGCGGCCTCGAGTGAGAAGTTTGCGATGACGCTTGCGCATTACGCCACGCCAGGTATCCGAGAGCGCCAACAATAATCACCACGACAATCGCCGCAAAGATGCGATAGGAGCCGGAAGCGCGTAGAGCGTCCATTTCTTCGTCGTTATAGCTGATGTCGCGGCCACTCTGGAACAGCGACAATTCGTGCCTGTTCAATTTCGGCTCATAGACATCTTCATGCTGGGGAGGGAACTGTGATTCCCGCCCCAACACGAAAGCGGGCTCGTCCAGATGCGTATTCTCGGTCGGCTGATCCTCAACATGAGGATGGGCGGGTTGAAAATCTTCGCGATGCGGATCTTCGCGGTACGAGATTTCATGTTGAAGATCTTGATGGGGAAGATCTTCTTGATGCAAATCTTCTTGATGCAAATCTTCGCGATGCAAATCGGCGACTGCGGTTTCGTCTCCTAGACGAGTGCCGCACATACCGCAGAATTTCTGGGAGGAAGGATTCTTTCGGCCGCATGCGTGACAGCGAATGGGCGCCGGCTGAACCTCCGACACCAGGGAACCGGGATGGACCATCGCTTCTGACCCTGGCTCCGCGACCGCAGACGGGTTGTTCAAAGCCGGAGCAACCGAAGACGACACGGCGACCCCGGCCTCCGTCCGCGCGGAATATTCCGCTCCAAGCTCGCGCAAAAGTTCCTGTACCGCATGCTCGCGTTTTTCCGGTGGACTGGTGAAATAAACCTGTGCCCACCGGCCCATGTTTTCCGCCAATAACGGATTCACCAGGGGGTTCAATTCGGGCGGTGGCAGGATGCTAGGACCCTCGGAATGTTCGGTTTGAGTCGTCAAATAAGGTTCTCCCTTTCCTAGACTTGACCAGAATGACAGGTAAAACCTATATGTATGATTGCACTCCCGCGGCTGGGGGTTGTCAAATTAAACACAGTAGAACAGCAGGAAAACCGGTCAAACGGCGCTTTTCAGTCGCAGGCTTTGCGATAGGCCGGCTCATATTGGTCCAGCTGTGCCTCCCGTTGAGAGCTGAATTTCCCCTTTGGGGTTTTACCGTAGAGATCGGTGCCCGGACAATAGTAGAGCGCGGTGTGAACATCGACCCAAACTTGGGTGCGAGGATTTCCTTTGTACACAGGAGGGTCGGGGGCTTCCGCCAAGCCGAGCTTGACGAGGATTCGGTCGAAGAGCGAAAGATCGGCGTCCGGAGCGGTTCTGCGATGCGCCGAAGATACCGTTGGGCTGCCGGTTGCGCCGACTGAGTGATTGGACCAGATTCCCCAGCCAATGACGCCCAGCACCAGCACCACAGCGACTGCCAAGTAGATGTCTCCGCGCCGGGCATTCCAGAACTCCGCCCAGGCCCCCGAATGTGTGGCGCCCGCCAGTTGCTCAAAGAAGTCCAGGGTGGTTGCGGCGGAACTCCAGGTTGCCGAGCGTTGCGATTTTGCGAGAGCTGTCGGTGGCGGTGCTTCGACCTCGGCTTCCGGAATAGAGTGCATCGGAGTTTCGAGATCGGTGCTCGCACCGGTCTCAAAATCTTCGCTTAGGTGTGTTTCAAGCATTTCCGCGGAGTCAGTCGTGACGTCCCGCAGAGGCTGGGTGGACGGGTAAGGTTCGGCCGCTGCAAAGAGCCCGAGCAGGTGGTCTTCGGAGGAATCGGCGACGGACTCGCCGGCGTCGACTGGATCGTAAATTTGATCATCGATTGGATCGTCGACCTGATCGTCGACCTGATCTAGGTGGGCCTTAGACTGCTCGTGAATCGGTGCACCATTCGCAGGAAGAGCGGACGTTTTTTTTTTCATCGCCTCTTGCATGTGCCACAGGGAGGCGATTTTGTGCTGCATATCGGGCTTATCATAGTCGGCGCTGCGCGGGGATCCGCAGTTCCCGCAGAACTGTTCTTGCCCTACGAGTTCATGGCGGCACTTACGGCAGACGATGGTTGACGCGGAACCTGGCAGTGCCGAGGCACCGGCGTTGGTCGCAACTTCCCTCGCAGCCGGCGTGTCTGCCAGCGCGGCGAGATTTGGCTTTAGTTTTTCGAGTGCCTCCAGCATTACGGCGCGTTCGCTCGCCAGAGATTTTTTCCAGCTGACTTCGTCATTCCTGGCCAACGCTTCCGTCACCAGCCCGGCCATAAGTTGGCAGGTGTGAACGTCCTCCTCGGTAAAGGCCTGTGGGTTGGGAAAATAGAGTTCCAGAGCTCCGGCGACGCCGCCATCGTGAAACACTGGAACTGCGATCATGGACTGAATGCCGCGGCGGCGACACTCGTCCCCATCGAGAAGGAGTTCGTAACTAACATCGGCACAACGGAAGACATGTCCGGTCCGAAAGCAAGCGATGCAGAGTGCATTTTCGAGGGGAACTTCGGTTCCCGCAGGCAGCGCCATGATACCCGCGGCGGCCCGGTAAATCAGCTTCGTACTGTCGAGGATGCCAATGGCAGCACTGCTTGCCCTGGCGATCTGGGTCAGGCGCTCGGCGATTAGCGACATAGCCTCTTCCAATCCCAGATGACGAACTTGAATCCGATGCTGGATCTCGACAATCTGGCCAAGAGTGAAGGTGGGATTGGCCTTGGAAGTCGGCGGCACATCTTGGGCTTGCGGCACGCCAGAGCGGGGCGTGGACTGTCCTTCTGCTGCCCGCTGATCTGGAGCGATCGGGGGGACCGATTCTAGTTTTTTCGCTTGTAGTTCGCGGTTGCGCTCCTGCAGCACATAGGCTGCTTCCAGCACCCTTTCGAGCGTGTGCTCGTCGCGAATTGGTTTACTTTTCTTGTCCGACACGACTTCTTATTCCACCAGCTTATTCCACCAGCGTTTATCGGCTGAAGTGCACAGCCCGCAGCGAGCGGGAAATTCGCATATTCTAGTGCAAGTTCTGAGCCAAAACAGAGCTCCAACTGACTTAAGCGAGGGGATTCGGGTTCCGCGGCATCGAATGCCTTGCAGCAGGTGCGGGCATTCAAATCTGGCAATAGTTTACCGCCGAAAGTGTCGATCTTACGAGCGTTATTGACGCTGGAAGGCGAGAACGAAGCTCAGTAAAGTACTCTGCGGTAACCCCCGTAATCGCAAAAATCTTCACCCGCGCACTCGCAGTTGTAGGTACTTCGCAGGACCGCGGCCGTCACCAGCTTCTGCTTGGCCAGCTCTGCTGGTCCAAGTTCTGCAAAATCTTTCACGGTGTTGCCGTCTCCGGGCTTGTCCGAGCGGGTAAACCACCGGCGAGCAACCACTTGCAAGTAAGGAGCAGCGGCACCTGAATTGCACAAATGAATTTGATCTGCCAAGTGCGGGCTCAACAGCAGCAACGAGCCGGCTTCGCGACCCCGGGGCGAAAAGCTGCGATGGCGTACAAAGAGTTTTTCTGGATGACGTGTGACTCCACCGAACAACTGCGGGCCGAGTACGGTCCTTTTCACACCCGCGCCGAGGCCGAAATCGAGGCCAAGAAGCTCGGTTTCGGCTACCTGCTGCGCTATGAGCACATTCTCGGCGAGGACGAAGAGGTACAGGAGGTAAGATGTATCTTCGTCGAGCTACCTGGGGCCACGCCGATCGGAGCGGAAGCGATCCCGGTCACGCTCCATACCCGCTGCGCCACCTGCGGCGAATCAGCCGCGCACGATAAGAGTTGGGAGGCCGAGGTCTGGGCTGACATTCACGAATTTGAGCACTCCCGCCATCGGGTACGGCTCTTCGAGCATGCACGCGGCAAGGGTTTGAAAGAAATCGGCAACTGGCGCCGATAAAGCTCGTCGCCCGGACCAGCTACCCGGAGCGCTGCGGGCGTGAACTCGAAGCTCACCCCCGCTTCTGCTGCCCGGGTGTCGTCTCTCCATCCTTCAGCAATTCTTTCAACGTTCCGGTCTGGCCTCGATCGATGCTCTCAGCGCTTTTGTCACCTCGCCGGCGATATCGTCCTGGACCATCAAGATGTCGTCCACTGTCCGGTCGTAGGTTTCCGACCAGACAACGTAGCCGTTGTCCGCACGAATTAACCGTGCGGCGACCCGCAGCCTGGCGCCTGACCGGCGCACGCTCCCATCGAGTACATAAGCAACACTCAGCATTTTGGCAATCTCGGCGATGGTTATCTGTTTACCCTTGAAATAGAACGAGGCGGTGGGCGGCGGTACGTGGAGCCCCGGGACCTTGCTGAGTTTGTCAATCAGTTCCTCGGTCATACCATCGGAGAATTCTTCCTCTTTCATTCCTTGAGTAAGGTCGAGAAAGGGCAGTACGGCGACGGATTTTTGCGCCTGCATGGCGTTGACGAATGAGGCTGATTGAGTGGTGTTCGCCACCCTGCGATGGAAGGGAAAAACGACAACAAGGACGACCGCGAGCGAAATCGCCCCGCCGACGGCCCACCTCAGGCCAGTTCTCGGGCGCCGGGCAAGCGTCGGGGCTAAGCTGATCGCCGGTGCGGGATGGTCATTGTCAGAAGCCCGCGCAGAGCCTGCGTGTGCGATGGTTTGATCTTTCATCACATGATCTTTCATCACATGATCTTTGATCAGACGGCTTTCGCTTGGACGATCTGCGAATGGACGATCTTCGATTGGACCCTGTTCGCCGCAGCGATCCGTCCAGGGACCGACCGTTGCCACCATCCGATACCCCAGTCGCGGCACGGTCGCGATGTAGGTGGGCTGCCTAGGATCGTCGCCGAGCAGACGACGAAGCGATGCCACAGCCTGGTAGACGGAATCCGGAGAGACGCTAACCTCAGACCAGACCTTCGTGAGCAAGTCATCGATGCTGACGACCTCGCCTGCGTGCTCAGCCAGGCACAGCAGGAGTCGCATCGTCCGCGCCTCGACCCGAGCGGTCTCTCCTTCACGTGAAATCTGGCCGGAGGCCGGATGGACACACCAGGCGCCGATGCGAAGCGTTGTTGCGGTTGGTCGTTCCATGCAGGATTGATTACAAGCTTCCTTTCTCAATTGAAAAGCGCCGCTCGCCGATTATATCGACGCACTCGAACTAGAGAAGAGAAGCGCCGCGCGTCCGCGCCGGTTGCAGCTGGTGTGATGGGCACTTCCGGCCCACTTGCATCTTGAGGCTTGGCGAGGTAACCCAAAACCACCCAACCGCCGCCGCAGCGACATTTCAGAAGTATTCAGGATATTTCAGACCAAGTTCAGGACTTCTCTATTCTCACCCGGCTATCGTAAACCGTCGCTCGCTGCATTGCCGATTGCAAACCAATCAGAGTGGAGAGGAAATCGGATGATTGGAGACTCTGCGCCTCCGTCGGGGAAAAGGAACGGTCTATTGGCAATCGCAGTAGGCGGCCTGACTGCGGGAACTTTGGACCTTCTACAAGCTTCGATCCTGTTCGGATGGCACGTTCCGCTCGTGATCGCGGCCGGACTGCTGGGGCAGCAGGCGCTTCATGGAGGCATCGGAACTCATGTTCTTGGTGTGGTGCTGCACTTCTTTATCGCTGGTTCAGCAGCGGCGGTTTATTACGGGGCAAGCCGCCGACTGGATTTTCTGAAGCAGCACCCCCTGGTCTGCGGCTTGTTCTTTGGCATCGCGGTTGAGCTGGTAATGGGTTACATCGTTTTGCCGCTGTCCGCGCTTCACCAAAGGGGCCCTTACGAACTTCATGACGTGCTTCAAGGGCTACTGGTGCACATGGTCGTGGTCGGATTGCCGATTTCCTACAGCGTGCGGCGCTTTGCGAAGTAGAGGTGGGACCGGCCCAGTGATTGGACAGAGTGGGATTACGGTGCGAGATGAATGGCGGCGGCTCGAACGCCGATGATGCAGAGTCGCTGGGCCCCCTTTTCGAAGCCTTCGAATCCACCGGGCTGCGCCCGGTTGGACATCCGAGGAGGCGGCTGTCCCCAGATAAACCCACTGAAGATAAACCCACTAACTTCCATACCTTCTTGGCACGCGCTTTGAAATGTTGCAGAGAATTTCATAGGGCGTGCTGTTGGCAAGTTCGGCGTGCTCCCGCGCGTCAACGCTCCATCCCTCGCCCGTGCCCAGCAGGATGACTTCATCTCCCACGGCAACGCCCGGAATGCCGGTGACATCGGCCAAGCTAAGGTCCATCGAGATGCGGCCAACCACAGGGGCGTAGTGTTCGCGCACAATCACGCGGCCGCGATTCGAGAGCTGGCGGTTGTATCCGTCGGCGTAGCCCACTGGCAGCACCGCAACATGCGCAGGGGCCTTGGTCACGTAGGTCGCGCCATAACCCAGGGGCTGATTGGCTGGGAAGTCGCGCAGCGAAAGGATGCGCGTTTTCCAGGTTAGGACCGGCTTCACTGGTAAACGTAGCGTGCCTCCACTCACTTCGCGTCCTGCCCGCTGAAAGGGCAGGTAATAACCGTAGAGAGCAACTCCCGGGCGCACCATGGTGTTCCACGTCTCCCGCCGCGAAATGACTGCTCCCGTATTGGCCATGTGCACGAATGCCGGTTCCATTCCGGCATCGCGCACCATGCGGCGAGCCGCGTCGAAGCTGTGTTCCTGCTCTGCGACCGAAGGCGCATCCATGATTTCCGAAGCTGCCAGATGAGTCGAAAGTCCTTCGAGCACGAGATGCCTGGCCGCTCGCAATCCGGCCAGCACTCCGGGAAGTTGGTCGACGGCGACGCCGAGGCGGCCCATGCCGGTATCAACCTTCAGGTGCACCGGATGCCGTGCCACGCCCAGAGCGGCCGCCGCCTTGTCCAGCGACTCGATATGCCAAGGTTCCCAGATCGTGGGAGTGAGCTGGAGCCGGACAATCTCGCTTTCCTCGCCTCGCCAGAATCCGGTCATCAAGAGAATGCTCGCGCGAATGCCCACCTCGCGCAGGGGAATCGCCTCATCGAGCGACGTCACGCCCAGCCAGCGCGCCCCTTCGGCCTCCAGCGCGCGCGAGCACTCGACCGCGCCGTGACCGTAGGCATCGGCCTTGACCACTGCGCATACGGTCACATTCGCTCCCACGTGCTTTTGCACGGTGCGAAAGTTTTGCCGCAGCGTGGTCAGCGAAACTTCCGCCCAGGTGGGGCGCGTCGCCACGCGACTCGGGATTTCTGCGGTGCTAGCCACTTTCGAGGATTATAGCGGCAGCAGCCGTCGCGCCCAGGTTACGCCTGGGCTACTCCCGCGTGAAAGGGGAGCAGTCGCGCCCAACCGGCGGCACAGTTTCCCCGGGCTAATTTCCCGATAAAACGAAATTCACCGTGATCTGAGTGTCCACTTCAATGCTCTCGTTATTGAGAATGTAAGGGTGGTAGCGCCATTGACGGACTGCCTCGATCGCCGCGGGCACCAGCAGTGGATGTCCGGAGAGAACGCGCAGGTGGTCGATGGTGCCAGCTCTGCCGATCACCGCGAATAAAATCACCGATCCCTGGATGCGGGCGCTCCTGGCCAGCGGAGGGTAGGCGGGCTGTACGCGGCGAATCAGGCTTCCCTCGAGCATTGTCGAAGTGCGGAACGTGCGGACGACAGGCGGAGGAGCGAGCGGCAGCATCGTTCTCGTTCCGTTGAACAGGGACGCTGGCAAGCCGGTGGACGCCCCCGGAACTGCGACGCCCGCGAGCCCAGTGCCGAGTCCGACTGGTTCCGGCAGCGAAGATTCTTCGGCTGTGGTTGCGATCGCCGTCGGAATGCGTGACGGTTGCATCAACGGACCGGAGTGGAAATTGGGGTGAATCGCGGAACCGGATAGGGGTTCGGCGACTTGCGCGGGTGGCTCGGCCGCAGCCTTTCCCAGGCTAATGGGGGTTGAAAGGGTACGGGCCGACGGCAGAACTATAGTCCTCCACAGCGGCAACAGCAGCAGCAAACCGATGATCAGAGACTGCAGTCCAAACGAAGTGAATGTAGTCCAACTCCTGCGAGTGTGTTCGGCCCCTGCAGTTTCCAGCAGGCTTGCGGCAAACATCGTGGGTTCAAACGGGGTGTGTTCCGGCATGGTGCCCTCCAGCAGGAAAATCTGTTTGCTGATTTGGACACCACAAAGGTTGCAGCAGACGATGCTGGAGAAAAGAAAAAGGCCGCGCTTTCACGCGGCCTGCTGGAACCTTTTGGACACCAGAGGTGTCCGGGCTGAGCTACTGCGGTGGTGTTGTCGGTTTAGGGGCCGCCGGCTTCGTAGCGCCTGCGCCGCTGGAAGGTTTCGGAGCGGCCGGTTTAGCGGCTCCTGCCGGAGGCGGCGCGGGCACGCCCGACTGCACGTTGTAAGCATCCACGATTGCCTTGGTGATATCGACCGCCTGCCCCCACCACAGCACATTGCTCTGCGGCCACGGCTTCGAAGTGTCAACAATCATACCGAAGCCATTATCCTCGGAAAACTTCACAATCATCGGGGCCATCTTCTGCAGGACGCGGGTCGCAATCTCCTGTTGCTGGTTGCCGGCCTCCTCCTGGAAATCTTGATAAGCGCGGTCAAAGCTCTTTTGCTTGGTTTCGATCTGTTTCTTGAGGGTGCCGAGCGCATCCTCGTTCAGCTTGTCCTGCGTCGTGCTGAGCTGTTTCTTCAAGCCTTCGAGTTCGTCGTTCTGGCTCTTCAGTTCATTCTGCTTGGGTTCATACTTTTTGCCCAAGGCTTCCAAGTCGCGGCGGCCCTCGTTGCTGCCGAAGATGGCCTCCTGGATGTTGATGGTACCGACTTTTGTGCCCGTGCTAGGGCCAGTGGTAGTCGCAGGTGCCGATGGGGCAGGATTAGCAGGCGCGACGGTCGGACCCGACGGGGTCGCGGCGCTGCCGGTTTGAGCCCAGGCGGAAAACGTGAACGTAACCGCAATGGCCAGAAGAACTCGCAAATACTTGCTTTTCATTGGATCGATTGAACTCCTTGGAACCTGGTTCCGGGAATGAACTTCGATATCTTTATTTTTTCCGATTGCTTCTTCAGTCAACGCTGGGCCGCACTGAATGAGGCCCTCGCTGCTCGCAGCCGCCGTCGAAAAATGGCGACGCTCGATTGCCAATATCACACTCCGAGCCCGGCGGGAGGGCCGTCCACCCTTCTTGGTTCCCGAGATGGCATGGACCACAAGCATTATAGTGACCTCTCTCTCGGGCCGTCAAACCATGCGCTAGCGTAAACTGACCAGGCGGAGCCGAAATGCTAGAAGGTGGTCGCCACCGTGAACCGGAAAGTCTTGCGCGGTTCCCGCAACAGGAAGCTGGGGGCGAAGCTATTGACTGCCAAATGATAAGTGTAGTCACCGGCCGCGCCCGCCGGGAACATGGAGCGCGTAATCGGAATCGGCGGATTGGCCTGCTGGTCGAGCCGCAGCGGGTTATAGGCCCAATAGATACGGAAGGGCGCGTTCACCACAGGCAGGAACATTTGCAATTCGAGTCCGGTGGACATGCGGGGCCTCCAGTTGGTTTGGCCCAAAATCTTCAGCTGATCGGAAGGCGAGGGGTTCAGGATTTTTCCACCCAGGCAGTTATAACCGGCATCGAGGGCCGGGCATCCGAAATATGTGCCGATTACCTGGTCAAATTGCACTTGGGCGATCTGCAATTGAGAAGGCCGGACAACGGGATCGATCCCGGTGTCTACGAACGGAGCGATGGCCACCGGGCCGGCGATGGTGATGCGATATTCGAGGTTGGTGAATATACTGAGGTCGCCCCCGGGGAACACGATCTGGTCAACCGGGATGGGAACGACCCAGTTCCCGAGCCGCGGATTCGCGGGGTTCTTGGGAACCGGAGTGCCGTCGGGATTGGTGAGCGTGACCACATTGGAGCTGGGAAGAAACGCCACCGGCGAAATGGACCGGATGTCGAAGCCGCGAAGATCGTTCTCGCCGCCCATGAAGAAGCGCTGGAACGGCGGCGCCACCAGACCTGCGTACCCACTGATAAACGATCCCTGCACATTGAAGCCGATTGCATTGCGGCGATTCTGTACCGGGATGAACTTCTTGTACTGAATGACGGGGCGGATTGACCGGACCGTGCCGCCCAGTCCAGCAAATTCTATCCCCATCGTCAACTGATGCCCGCTATGAGGCGAGATTCCGCTGTTGAGGGTATTGAATGAGAAGTTGGGGAAGATCTTGCTGGTGATGATCCCATTTACAGCTTGCGGTCCGGAGATGCCCCGGAAGGCGATGAAATCGAACAGACTCCTGGACGCCGTGCTGAGCGGGATCAAAGTCGACCGGTCCAGCGAATAAGTCATGCCAAGACGTTTGAAGGAACGGCGCAAGGGATAACTCAGCGAACTGGTGAAGCCCACGCTGGACTGCGAATAGTTCTGCAAATTCTGCAGGACAGCGCTCGGCAAGTTCAAACTCTGGCCGCTGAAAATGGACAGCTGGCGCGCCTGGTTATAGCTGACCTTGTTGCCGAACACGGTAAAACCGAATTGCAGCGGGCGGTCAAACATGTAAGGCTGAGTGAAGCCAAACATCGCGCTCCGCGACAGGTTTCCCAGGTTAAGCTGGACTTGCAGCGTCTCGCCGAGTCCCAGGAAGTTGTTGGTGGAATAGTTCAATCCCACGAATGCGCCTTCCAGGCCGCTGACGCCGCCGTTGAGTCCGATGCTGTTCTTGCCTTTTTCATGGACTTTCAGCGTCAGGTCCACCTGACCATTTTTTTCGTCCAGCTTCTTGTCGGTGACGTTTGGATCGTCCGGCTTGAGTTGGTCGAAATAGGAAAGTTGATTCAGGCGCAGCAGGCTCAGTTCCCACAAACGCGAGTTGTACACGCCGCCCTCTTCAAGAGCCAGTTCGCGCCGGATCACTTTGTCGCGCGTGGTGGTATTGCCGACGAACTCAATGCGGCGCACGTAGAACTGCTTGCCTTCGTCCACGTCGATTTCCAGAGATGCCAGTTTCTTCTCGTCGTCAAAAGTGGTGGAGGGAACGCCCGTGTAGTTGATGTAACCATACTCGCCGTAGGCTTTGCGCAGAGCCTCCAGTCCTTTGGCGATCTTGTCGCGGCCGAAAACATCTCCGTCCTTGAGAGGGAACAGAGAACGCAGCGCAGCCGTATTGGAAATCGCTTTATTGTTCTTGAAGGTGATCTTGCCCAGACGGTACTTATCACCTTCCTCGATGGGCATCGTAATATCAACCGCCTTGCCGGGTCCCGACTGCAGGAGCGGAATGCGGAAGCCCTTATGTCCGGTGTCGTGGATTTCCGTCTTGGGATCGCTGACCCCGGCTTTGAAGTAGCCGCGGTTCTGGTACTCGGCCCGCACCCGCTCGGTGTCTTCTTCGAGCTTGGTGGCGTCATAGGTCTTGGCGAAGAGATTCTCCAGGAAGATGGAATGCGGAATGCCAATGGGCTTCAGGTTCTTCATCGCCGCCCGCAAAACTCGCGACTTGATGGCCTTGTTGCCTTCGAACTTAATTTTGCCGACCTTGACCTTGGGTCCTTCCTTGATCACAAATGTGATACCCACCGAGGCGGGAGGAATCTGGCGTACTTCGGTGCGGATGGTGGCAAATTGGCGGCCATGCTCAGAGAGCAAATTCTTGATGGAGACTTCCGCCTTCTTGATGCGAGTGGGATCGTACTGACTTTCGACCACCAGGCCGACTTTATCCTGCTTGAAGCGGTCCAGCACATCACTGTTGGAAACCGCGTTGAGGCCAACGTAGTTGATTTCGCGGATGGTTGGCTTTTCCTTCACCTCGACGATGATTCGCCATCCCTTGGGAGTCTGTTCCCGAAGGAACTTGACGTCTTCGAAGTAGCCCGTATTCCACAGAGAATTGAAATCGCGTTCCAGTGCGGCGGAATCGTAAATGTCTCCCGGCTTGGTGAAGATGCGCGCCCGGATGGTGTCGGCGGGAATGCGGCGGTTGCCGGTGGGAATAATCTCGGAAATTACGTCCGTCTGCGCCCGAGTCAGGCTTGCGGTTGCCAATACGAGCACGACCAGCATGCAGCAGAACCCGGGCACACGCCGCCCCACTCTTGGCCAAAGCCGTTGAAATGAAGAAGATGGCACCTTCACGGCCCGGAGAATAGAGGGGCGCTTGGGCACAACAAGGTTCTCCGAATGAAAGCGAAAAGGAATCGCTACGACCTCAGCCTCTGAGATGTAAGAAAACTGTCATTATACGGTAGAGCATTCAAAAGCGTCCAAGCCGCAACTCTTTCTTGGTTCTTATCTTGCAGTTCCGACCCGATCGGCAAGACCTGCGGTTGCTCATGGGGATGGCTTGGATAACTCTACCTCAACCAAGACGGAATAAAACGTAGCCGAGTTGCCCATGTCCGTAAGTTTTTCTGAGGTCAGGGCATTAATGCTCTGGAATCGGGAAGTTGTCTTCGCCCAATTGAGTCTTGCCGAGACGACTCCTGGCTGGACTTTGCCATCGACTCGGGCTTTCAGCAGGATGTCCCCTCTGTGGTTGAAGACGCGAACCCTATCTCCGTCAGCGATGCCGCGCGCCCGCGCATCGGCAGCGCAAATTTCCAGCAGACCAGTTTCTTCCATCTCCTGAACCGACGATACGTTACAAAATGTGGAATTGAGGAAGTTGTCGGATTTGCGGGCCAGCAGTTCCAGTGGAAGTAAGGTTTCTTGGTTTCCGTGCCGCGATTCGGTTGGCGGCGTAAAGTCGGCGACCGGATCGAGTCCCATCCCCTTTACCGCCTGACTATAAAGTTCAGCTTTCCCGGACGGGGTACGGAACCCGCCGTAGGCAAAGGGAAGAAACGGCTCTGCCTGTGTCGGAATTGCTGGTGTGGGCGCCGTCGCCCCCGGCTGTCCAGCGGAGCGCGACGCCACTCCGGATGGCGAAGGTAGAGAGCCAGAAGGCGAAAAATTCAGCCGCACCTGCCCTCGCTCAAGCCGCTCGCGATTGATGCCCGCCATCCAGGGATCTTTCGACTCTAAGGCCAGGTCGATCATCTCGTCTATGGTCTCGCTGAAGCAATCCTCGTCGAACCCCATGCGTTCGGCCAGCGTGCGAAAGACCTCCACATTGGAACGACACTCGCCGAGCGGCGCGATCGCCTGATTTGAAACCTGCACGTAATAGTGCCCGTACGCTTTCTGCAGATCTTTATGCTCAAAAAACGTAGTCGCCGGCAAGACAAGATCGGCGTAGTCGGTCGTGTCGGTAAAAAATTGCTCGTGCACCACGGTGAAAAGATCGGGCCGAAGCAGCCCGCGAACCACTTTGTCGTGCTCCGGACAAACTGCCGCCGGATTCGAGTTGTAAACGAACAAAGCTTTGACCGGAGGATCATCGACGGTGTTGAGCACTCGGCCCAGTTTCACCATATTGATGGTGCGGGCTTCGCGTCCCAGGGCAGTCTTCATCAGGTCGCGGCGCTTCAAGGCCTCGGCATTGAAAGCAGCAGCTCCGCTGGTCGACATCTGCAACCCGCCGCCAATTTCTTTCCACGATCCGAGGATGCAAGGCAACATGACGATCGCGCGGGTCGCCATCCCGCCGCCCTCGGAACGCTGCACGCCATAGTTCAGGCGGATCACCGAGGGCCTTACCGTAGCGTACTCGCGCGCAAGTTTGCCAATGTCTTGGGCGGCGATTCCCGTCCACTTCGCCACCCGCTCGGGCGGATAGTCTTTAACCTTTTCGCGCAGTTCGGCGAAGCCCAACGTGTATTTTTCAACGTAATCGGCATCGTGCAGGTTTTCGCCGATGATCACGTGCATCATGCCGAGGGCCAGGGCCGCATCGGTTCCCGGGTTGATGGGCAAGTACCAGTCGGCACAGTCCGCAGTTCGCGTGCGATAGGGGTCGATCACCACCAGCTTCGCGCCGCTGCGCCGGGCCTCGGCAATAAACGGCCACAAGTGCACGTTGTTGCCGTGGATATTCGATGCCCAAGCAATGATGTACTTGGAATGACGGAACTGCTCGGGCTCGGTGCCGAGCTTCACCCCGAGAACGGATTCCAGCCCCGCTTCTCCCGCCGCCGAGCAGATGGAGCGCTCCAGTTGCGACGCCCCGAGTCGGTGAAAGAATCTGCGGTCCATGGAAGCGCTATGGAGCGCTCCCAGTGTTCCACCGAAAGAATAAGGCAAAATTGCCTCGCTGCCGAACTCCGCCGAAATCGCGCGCAAGCGCGAAGCAATCTCATCCAGTGCTTCATCCCAGGAAATTCGCAGCCAGACTTGTGAGTCGGGTTTTTGTGCGGGGACAGCCGCCCCCGGCTGTCGATGGGGAGCGAAGCTCCCCTGTCCGGCCGTCGGCCCCTTGGGACCAATCCGCCGCATGGGATACAGAACGCGATCCGGCGAATACACCCGATCCAAATACTTCGCCACCTTGGCACACAAAAACCCGCGTGTAACCGGATGCTCTGGATCGCCCTGAATCTTCGTGGCCCGTCCATCCTTGACGGTAATCAACACACCGCAAGCGTCAGGACAATCATGGGGACACGCGGCATGGACGACTTCGTTCACGAGCCTCGATTATACGGTGCTTCCCGTGCCGGCGGAGAGGTTCGGTCTCGCAAATTCATGAATGCCAAAGAAAAAAGGAAAAGCGGGCGGCCCTGAGGCCGTCCGCCAGGCAACTGCCCGAAACCGTTCGTTGCTTTGCCGAGACGTTGCCACCCACCCCGCATAGACTTCCGGATTGCCGCTTACAGGATCCTTCAGCAAGGGCCCTTCAGCAATAAGAACGCGTGTGACGAAAGGAATTGCGGTCGTGGTGGACTGGAGCGGATTGGGTCCAGTCCAACGGAAGAAAATGGCCACGGTTTAGGCGGAGCTGGCGGGTACAGCTTACTTGAGTTCCAGTACTTCCTTTTCTTTGGCCTTGCTCATCTCTTCCATCTTCTTGATTTCGTCGTCAGTCAGCTTCTGAATCTCGTCGAGCGAACGCTTCTCTTCGTCCTCGCTGATTTTCTTGTCCTTCAGCGCCTTCTTGATCGCGTCGTTGCCGTCGCGACGAATGTTGCGCACCGCCGTGCGGTGCTCTTCGAGCACCCGGTGCAGGTGCTTCACCATCTCCTGCCGGCGCTCCTGCGTGAGCGGTGGAACCGGCACACGGATCAGCTTGCCATCGTTCATCGGATTCAATCCCATATCGCCGGAGCGGATCGCTTTTTCAATTGCCCCCAGTTGCGACGGGTCGAAGGGCTGAACCGTAATTAACTGTGGCTCCGGCGCGTGCACCGAAGCAATCTGATTCAGAGGCATCTGTTGGCCGTAGTAGTCCACAGTCACGCTGTCCAGCATGTGCACCGAAGCGCGCCCAGTCCGGACGCTCGCCATGGCTTTGCGGAAGTCTTCCACCGCCTTTTCCATGCGAGTCTTCAGTTGGGTATAGGTTTCTTTCAGACCGGCTATCGCCGCCATGGTTGCTTGCGCCATATGGTTAGCCCCGCATCATCCTCAGTATCAAAACTCAGTCTCAGTATCAATAATCCGCGTGAATTCGTGAAATCCGTGGCCGGTTCTAGTCGCCTACGCCAGCCCCTTGCGCGCTGACCCGCGAACCAATCTTCTCGCCCAACACCACGCGGCGAATGTTGCCGTGCCGGTTGAGGTTGAAGACGATGATGGGCAAATTATTGTCTTTGCACAGGCTGATGGCGGTGGAGTCCATCACTTTCAGTCCCAATTTCAAAACGTCCATATACGAGATTTCATTGAACTTCTTGGCCCCGGTGACTTTCAACGGATCGGCATCGTAAATGCCATCCACGCGCGTGGCTTTGAGGATAGCCTCCGCCTTGATCTCCATGGCGCGCAGCGAAGCAGCCGTGTCGGTGGAGAAATAGGGATTGCCCGTGCCCCCGGCAAAGATGACGACGCGGCCTTTCTCCAAGTGACGAATCGCCCGGCGGCGGATGAAGGGCTCGGCCACTTGGTTCATCTCGATCGCCGATTGCACGCGGGTGTATACGCCCTGCTTCTCCAGCGCATCCTGCAACGCCAGTGCATTAATGACGGTGGCGAGCATGCCCATGTGGTCGGCAGACACCCGGTCCATGTCCTTGGCCTGCTGAGCCACGCCGCGGAAAAAGTTTCCTCCACCCACCACGATGGCTAACTGCACGCCGAGCTGGTGAACGTCGCTGAGTTCGGCGGCAATCTCGTGAATGCGTGCCGACTCCACGCCAAATCCCTGGTTCGCGGCCAGCGCCTCGCCGGAAAGCTTGAGAAGAATACGTTTGAAGGCAGGGGTTGTAGTCATTTAAGAGAGTCCGGTAGCGCCGCTAGCGTTTCGCCTAAGTGTAAATGCCGGGCAGTAGGTCTCCGCCTCATAGGGTAAGAAACACAAAAAAGGGGGCGCCCATTCGGGCGCCTCGAATTATTCGCCTTTTGGCTCTGCCGGCTTGGTGACGGCGATGGTCTCGCCTGCATCACCCACCTTGAAGCGGGCGAACCGGCGCACGGCAATGTTCTCGCCCAGCTTGCCCACCTTGGCGGCAATAAGCTGCGCAATCGACATCGTCTGGTCTTTGATGAAGGGCTGCTCCAGCAGGCAGACCTCTTCGTAGAACTTTTCCATCTTGCCGGCGACCATCTTTTCCGCGATGTTCTGCGGCTTACCCGAGGCCACCGCCTGCGCCAGATAAATATCTTTCTCGCGCTCAAAGTCAGTCTTGGTCACGTCTTCCTTGCGCACGAACTTAGGATCGCTGGCGGCGATGTGCATGGCAATATCGTGCACCAGTTCTTTGAAGTCGTCGGTGCGCGCCACGAAATCGCTCTCGCAGTTCACTTCGACCAGCACACCGATCTTGCCGCCGGCGTGAATGTAGCTGGCAACCGATCCTTCGCTGGTCACTCGAGTCGCCTTCTTGGCCGCAACCGACACGCCCTTCTTGCGCAGAATCACGACTGCCTGCTCCATATCGCCTTTAGCTTCGGTCAGGGCCTGCTTGCAATCCATCATTGGAGCTCCGGTCTTCTCCCGGAGGTCCTTCACTTGTGCCGCGGAAATATTCGCTGTGCTAGTACTCATATTCAATGAATCCTTTTTCTACTTTCTACTCGGTCGTAGAGACGCAGCCTGCCAGGTCTCTGCTGGCAGCGTTTCCGACCGATGGCGAGCCAGAGCTTCGAAGCAAGTTTCTCCATTGGATGCTGCTCTACAAACTTTGACCCGCGCCGGACGACCCGCGCGGGTCTAGTTTCCCTAAGGGATGAATGCCCGGTTTTTACTCGCAACTGGCAACTGCTTCTAAACTGTCTGGCTCTCGACCTTGGGCAATTCTTCTTCAGTCGCCACTGGTTTCTTGTGCGTTCCCGGACCCAGCACTTCCTCCATGCTGATGTCCTCGCTGGCATCAATGCCAGCTTCTTCCGCCGGAGCCTGGGTCGCAGCCTGTGCGGCATCAGCCGCCGCCTGCATGTCGGCAACCTGCTTGTCGGTCATCAACTGCGCACCTTCGGCAATCGACTCCGAAATCTTCGAGGTAAATAATCGGATCGCCCGCAACGCGTCATCGTTGCCCGGGATCACATAATCCACTTCACTGGGATCGCAATTGGTGTCGACCACCGCGACCACCGGAATACCCAGCTTGCGGGCTTCTCGAACCGCGATCTGTTCCTTATTGGAATCAATCACGAAGATTGCGTCCGGCAACCGGCTCATGTTCTTGATGCCGGCCAAGTTGGCCTGCAAATGCTTGCGCTCGCGCTCGAGCTTGATAACTTCTTTCTTGGGGAGCAGCTCGTAGCGGCCATCGGTGGCCATCTCGTCGAGCTCCTTCAGTCGCTTCACCGATTTCTGCACCGTGACCCAGTTGGTAAGCAGCCCACCCAGCCAGCGCTGGTTGATGTAAAACATTCCGCAACGCTGGGCTTCTTCGGCAATCGCATCCTGCGCCTGACGCTTGGTGCCCACGAACAGCACGATGCGTCCGTCATTCGCCAGGTCCTGCACGAACTTCGACGCCTCCTTGAACATCTTCAGCGTTTTCTGCAGGTCGATGATGTAGATCCCGTTGCGCTCTCCGAAGATGTATTCCTTCATCTTGGGATTCCAGCGCTTGGTCTGGTGCCCGAAGTGGACGCCCGCTTCGAGCAACTCCTTCATGGTAATCGTAGCCAATGAACCTCCTCTTTAATCTGCATCCTTCGCGCCACCGTGCCGCTCCGGATTGCCATTCCCGCCCCGCACGCGAGGCACGGGAAGAATTGAACACCTGAAAACAAGCTGTCAGCTTTCAGCCGGCAGCTCCAGCTAAATCCAGACCACCTTGTCATTCAGAGCCCAAGCGAGGAATCTCGGTCGGCTCCGCACGACTACCGCTTCGAGAACTGGAAACGCTTGCGAGCGCCTTTCTGTCCGTACTTCTTGCGCTCTTTGCCGCGCGAATCACGGCTGACCATGCCCTCGGCCTTCAGCTTCTTCCGCAGTTCGGCATTGAACTGCATCAGGGCGCGGGCAATGCCTAACTTCACCGCATCCGCCTGGCCGCGCACCCCGCCACCGAGAACGCTGGCAATCACGTTGAAGGCGGCTGCCGTGTCCGAAGAGGCCAGCGGCGCCTTCGCCGCCGATCGCTGCGCCGGGGTTACGAAATATTCTTCAAAGGCACGTCCGTTCACCTTGAACTCGCCGCTGCCCGGACGCAAATACACACGGGCAATCGCCCGCTTGCGGCGTCCCGTTCCGTAGTATTGAACCAATTCAGCCATTTAGCTCCTAGCTCCCAATTTCTTTTCCTAGAGACCTAGCTTGCCAGGTCTCCCCTTCGGCCCGGGCCGGACTGCAGCTGCCGGCACTGGAGGTTCGAAGCAACCTGTCTAGGCCCGCACTTCGTTAATTAGGCCCGCACTTCCAACTTCAAGTCCTGCGGCTTCTGCGCCTGATGCGGATGCTTGTCGCCTCGGTACACGTTCAGCTTCGAAAGCATGTGAGCCGCCAGCTTATTTTTCGGCAGCATGCGCTTCACTGCGGACTCAATCACCATCTCAGGCTTCCGCACCAGCCGCTTTTTATAATCCTCAGTCCGCAGGCCGCCAGGATACCCGGTGTAATGGTGATACTGCTTCTGCTCAGCCTTCATGCCGGTGGTTCGAATCTTTTCGGCGTTGATTACGATTACGTGATCGCCCGTATCGAGAAACGGCGTATATTGCGGGTTTTCTTTGCCCATGAGGACGCGCGCCACCTGCGAAGCTAGGCGCCCGAGCGTCTGCCCGTCGGCATCCACGACGTACCACTTGCGCACAATTTCCCCCTCTTTGGGGAAATAGGTTGACATCAGGGTTCTCCCAGATTGAATAAAGCTGCGAATGAAGACCGCTCGTTGATTCCCCGGCGAGGAACGCCAGGCGATCAGGCGGGCAACCACACGACCACCAAAGTCTTTACGATAGCGTAATCTGCGAAGAATTGTCAACGATCTGTTCCGGTCAAAAGCTGAGGATGGTAAGGTAACTCTTGGAGGTAGCTCATGAGATTACTCCCCACAGTTTTTGCTGTATCTCTGATCTTTTCTCTGCCGGCCCTGGCCCAGCACAATAACCATCAATCAGGCGGCCGCGCCGTAGGTGGCGGATACGTTCCTAAACATGGTCCGCCGGTGTCCCATGGCGCGCCCGCCAGACCGGCCGGACGTGACGAAGCAGGTCATCCCGAGGCTCCGCATGTTCACCATAACGGCGAGTGGGTCGGGCACGACGCCGGACGAGGGGATGCCCACTTCCAGCTCGATCATCCCTTTGAGCATGGCCGATTCACCGGCGGCTTCGGACGAGGCCATGTCTGGCGCATCGCCGGAGGCGGCCCCAATCGCTTTTGGTTCGGCGGCTTCTACTTCGGGGTTGCGCCGTTTGACCTTGCCTATTGCAACGACTGGGATTGGGGTAGCGATCAAGTTGTGATCTATGACGACCCCGACCACGAAGGCTGGTACCTCGCCTACAACGTGAGACTCGGCACCTACGTTCACGTGCAATACATGGGGGGGCAGTAAACGAGGGGCAGTAAACCGGGGCGAATCGGAACGGGCGTCGGAGATTCCTCCGGCGCCCATGTTATTTTTGCGCCCTACCTGGCACCGTGTGCTAGCGTCGCCTGGGCTGTACCGCCTGACCCCGAGTCGAAAACCGTTCCAGGCAGGAACGTCCCCCGTGGACTAATCCTCACTCATACGCCAGCGCGTCAATCGGATCCTTCTGCGCCGCCTTCAATGCCGGATACAACGCTCCCGCCAGAGCGCCAACCATCGCAATCAGGGTCGCCCGCAGCACCCACTGGTTGCTCCAAAACAGCCGTAGAACGGGCTTTTCGAACATAATCACGCGGCGGATTACCAGGCTGATGATGATTCCAGCGATGATTCCGACCACCCCCAGCAGCACGGTTTCCCGCAGCACCACATTCACGATGTACCATTTCGAAGCGCCCAGCGATTTCAGAATTCCAATTTCTCGCGTCCGCTCCATCACCGCCGTGTACATCGATTGGAAGATCACGAGGAAGCCGACCACCACCGCCACGCTGATCACAATCTTGATGGCGAGATCAAACCCCGGAAGATTGTCAGGCGTCATCGTAGACAGATATTCCTGCATCGAGCGCACCGAATATTTTTCCATACCTGGAATTTCCTGAATCGCTTTCGCGGTCTGATCGAAATTCGCAGGATCGTCCACCTTCACGTAGAACACGGAAGCGTGACCTTCTGCGCTGATCAGATCCTGCATGGTCGCTAGCGGCAGGAACTTGCGCCCTCCCTTTCCGTGCGGAACAATTCCCGAGATGCGGAAATCGTGGTCCAATATCTTGACCGTATCCCCAACCTCTTTATGGTTCATGCCGGCAAAGAAATCATCCACGATCACGTCATAGGGCCTCTCGAACGGCCCGCCGGAAAGATAGCGAAATTTGGGCGGTAGGGTGTCGTAGCTCGCCAGGTCGATCCCGTAAATGATCTCCAGCGGTTTTTGCGAGAACCACCAAATCACCGGCACAGCCGAGACCACGTGCGGCGTTCGTCGCAGCACATCTCCCACCTTCACCGAGATCGGCGCCCCCGACATTCCGATCAGCGACGACGCCCCCGGCGGCATCACCATTAAATCCGCTCCCACCCCAAGCTGGCTCTCCTTCGATCCGTTCAACAATCCGTAAAAAAGCGCCACCACCATCAGAATCATGACCACTTCAAGCGCAATCGCGCTGGTGGCGATGAACGATCGCGTCGGTCGATGGACCAGGTTGGCAACCACCATTTTGTTCATCATAGGAAAGTTGTCAACACCCAGCGGATCGGCGCCGCAGTTCGGACTCGGATTGGTTCCACTTCTCGGCAACCCGCGGTCTGGGCTGAACGCTAAATGCTTGCTTACGGTCTTGCCCCCAGCGGCGCAGCCAAGCTCGATTGCGGATGATCCAGATTCACCACCACCGCTCCGGCTGGCTGCTCCAGCACGAACTGATCGTCTTTCAGCCGCTGGTTAATGTCCACTTTCAGCATATTCAGCGTGATGTCGAACTCCTCTTGCGGGCGGTAGATCTCGATGCGCGAGGGGAAGCTGAAGCCGTCGTAGTCTTTGTATTCGGCGTATTTCGCGTCGGTGGCTACCTTGCCATCTTCGCTGTAAATGTATTGCCGATGCGGCTTCAGATCGGTGCGTCCGAAGATGATCTTGCGGGCCAGCCTCCAGCCCGTTTGGTCCTTCTTAATAATGGTCAACAGGTAAGCGTCCTGCAGGATGCGGTGCCCCTTGACGTCATGAAGAGTCTCGTAGCCGTTCTCCAGCACCGCAATCTCGGAATTCGGATCGATGTGACGGATCAATAGCGCCTCGTAAATATTCTGGGGGCGAATGTTCTCCATCGGTTGATCGGAGCTGGGCGTGTCCACCTGGTTCTTGCCAGTCACGAAGCGATTCCTCGGCGGAATCCACAGCTTGAACTCCTGACCGTCGCTGACCATGTCAAAAGCCGTGGTACGCACGATCGGCATCAGTCCAATCATGTGCAATTCGTCGGGCTTGCGCGCCAAAACGTAGCCGCGAATTTCCTTGTAATCGGTGTAATGCCCCTTCTTCATGCCGCCGGAGGAGGAGTCGATGTCCACGGTCGCTTTCAGCGAGTGGACGGATTCTGCCTGCTGATTAATGCTGTCGATCAATCCCTGCTGGCTGGATTCCTTGAGCGGGACTTTGGAGTACTGATCTTCGACCGGACGGGTGCGGAATACGCAGCCCGTAGTGGACAGCACGGCCAGAAACACGGGGAGGACCAAAAACAACGAACGACGTCTCATCAAGATAGAAGAAGACCTCTAGATATTTGAGTATAACGCGCCGGAAAGGTTGCAGTAAGATGAATGGAGCCAGGGGAGCCAGGTTCGTCAGTCTTCTTTAAACATCCCCGTTAAACATCCTCGGCAGATCAAGGGCTTACCAAGCCCAAGCGCGCACTAAAGTAAACTCCGCTCGACGATGGTCGGACCCGTCCGATTCCATAATCGTCTAAACTGTGGCTACCGTGCGCAAGCTTATCTGGCTGATTCTGGTGGCAACCCTCGGAGCTGCAGGCTGGTTCGCTTGGGCGGTCCTCATGCCCGTCCAGCCCTCCGGGCAAACCTTCGTCTTGCTGCGCCCGGGATATTCCACGCATCGCATCGCCGCCGAGCTCAAGACTGCCGGAATCGTTCGCAGCGAGCAGGCCTTCGTCCTATGGCATTACCTTCACCACCGGCGCTCGCTGGAGGCTGGAGAATATCTTTTCGACAAGCCCGCCAACATGATTGACGTTCTGAAACGTCTCGGGCACGGCGACGTCTACTTCCACACCGTCGTCGTGCCCGAGGGCTTTACCATGTTCGACATTGCCAGCGCCATCGAAGCCGCCGGTTTGGGCCCGGCACGGGAGTTCGTGAAAGTAGCGCAGTCCGACACCGCCTTGATTGCTGATATCGCTCCCGGAGCGCGGTCCCTGGAGGGATATCTTTTCCCCGATACCTACCAATTCTCCCGCATGATGAGCATCGAGGAAATGGCCGCGGCAATGGTCAAGCAGTTCCGCCAGCAGGCCCGCCAGATTGGACTCGTCCAATCCCCGGGGAGTGGGGAAACGCCGGCGTCAAGTTCGCCTCATATCGAAGTAAAGATTAACGTGACAGTTCGGGAGCAAAACTCAGCCCTGCCGGATCTGGAGCGGACGGTGATCATGGCCTCCATCATTGAAAAAGAAACAGCCGCCGCTGAAGAGCGCCCGCTGGTAGCCAGCGTCTACTACAACCGCCTGGCCAAAAATATCGCGCTCGACGCCGACCCCAGCATCATCTATGCCGAGCTACTGGCAGGAACTTACCAGGGCGCGCTGCATCATGGGGACATGCAGTTCCCCTCGCCCTACAACACCTATCGCCACGCCGGCCTCCCTCCGGGCCCCATCGGCAATCCCGGACGCAGCGCCCTTGAAGCCGCCATGCATCCCGCGCAAAGCGACTATTACTACTTCGTCGCCGACGCTCAGGGCCATCACCGCTTCGCCCGCACCATCGAAGAACACAATAAGAATGTGGTGGCGTATCGCCAGGCAATGCGCGGACGGTAGTCGCGCTATTCCGGGCCGGAAGTCGGAAGCTGAAAGCCGGAAGCCGCAGCCGCCCGCTGCTCCATCCACCCTTGCAGGATCAATACCGCTGCCATGCGATCTACGGCCTTCGCTCTTTTCTCGATCGAGAGATCGGTCTCGCGCAAGAGGCGGTTCGCCTCCGCGGAACTGAGCCGTTCATCCCAAAGATGGATCGGCAGCCGAAATCGCTTGTGCAAGTCTTCGGCGAACCCCTGCATCTTGTCGGACTGGATTCCCTCAGCGCCGCTCATGCGCAGCGGCAGACCAACCACAATCTCCCTAACGTCATATTCCTGAATCACGCGCTGGAGATATTCAAAGTCGTATCGCTTGTTCCGGCGCTGCAGCGTTTCTAGCCCTTGTGCGGTAATCCCCAGCGGGTCCGACACCGCGACGCCAATTCTTCGCGAGCCAACGTCGAGCCCCAGAATCCGGCCCACGGGAAGGTTGCGCGCGTTCCCCCCTGGGGAATGGCTCTGCTCGGTTTGGTTTGAAGCGGGGTCTTTCTGTTCCGAATTCACGCTCCGAATTATATGCGCACCCATCTTTGTCGTCTTTTTAATTACGGTCGAGATCTGCGGCCGCCCTGTGCCGGTTAAGCCTTTATTTTCAATAACTTTAAGGGATTCCTCCCGCCCGACTCCTGCCCGGCTCCTTGCTTTCAACCCGTCCGGAGAGTAGCATCAAGTAGGCCGATTGACGTTTTCTCTCCCCAAAACTTATCGCCTGTATGGTGCTAACCATGAGCGGTACGGACTTAAACTTCCACATCGGCGACAAGGTTGTCTATCCCAATCACGGGGTTGGAGTCATTGAACAAATCAGCAGTCGGTCCATCGGGGCGACGATTGAGAAGTTCTACCTGCTCCACATCAAAGCCAGCAGCCTCAAGGTAATGGTTCCCTGCCAGAACGCCGGCAGCGTGGGCCTGCGCCGCGTCGTTCGCAATGGCGAAATCCAAAAAGTTCTGGACGCGCTATCCGTCAGCGAAAATGGCAGCAACGGCGACTGGAAAGACCGCTTCAAAGAAAACTCCGACCGCATGCGCACCGGTTCGCTTCTGGAAGTCGCCAGCGTCCTGAAGAGCCTGATCAGTTTGCACCAGGCCAAGCCTCTATCGTTCCGGGAGAAGAAAATGCTGGAGCGCGCCCGTTATCTCCTGGTCAGCGAACTGGCCATGGCCCGTAACTGCGAAGAATCCAAGGTGGAGGAGATTCTCGCCACTGCCCTGGCCAAGTGCAAGCTGCGCTTCCCGGAAGCGTCAGAATTCCAGGCGTAGCTCTTTCCTGACCCTACGCTCACCCACGTGGGTTGACGCATTTGCGGCCGTAGAATCACGCCGATGGGATCGGAAACCACTCCTGCTCAGCTCCGGAGTTATAATGTGCGAAGCCGAGCCGGTAATCCTTGCTGATCAAATCATGACCGAACTAATCAAACGAAAACTGCAGGAAGAAATCAACGCGCTCGAACACGAGCTGATTCACGAACTTCCTAAAGAAATAAAAAAAGCCGCTGCCCTCGGCGACCTCAGCGAGAACGCGGAGTACCACATGGCCAAGCAGCGCCAGGAGTTCGTCAAAGCGCGCGTCCGCCAACTGGGCAAACGCCTCGCCGATCTGTCCATGGTCAACATGAACAACATCCCCCACGACAAAGTGGGCCTCGGTTCCACGGTAAAAGTTTTCGACAACACCAAGAACGAAGAAATGCAATACAAGCTTGTGACCAGCGAAGAATCCGACGTAGCCACCGGAAAAATCTCCACCACTTCACCCATCGGGCGCGCGCTGCTCAATAAAAAGGTAGGCGACGAAGTGATCGTAGTCAGCCCCAACGGCAAGCGCGAACTGGAAATCCTAAGCCTCAGCACCATCCACGACGAGATCGAACCGGAGAAGGCGGGCGCGTAAATGGCCGCGCCCTCGTCAGGATCGCCGTCCATAAGCTGGACCAGCGCCTTCGGTCGCGTTTGTGGAGTTCTGCTCGACACCATCGTCCGTTGGCTCGCGCTCTCCCGCATCAATCCCAACGTTCTTACCTTCATGGGCCTGGTCGTCAACACTTGGGCGGCCATCCTGTTCGGCTCCGCCAACGCCTCCAACCAGAAGCGCATGTTCATCTACGCCGGCCTAGTCATCATCTTTTCCGGCTTCTTCGATCTCGTGGACGGCCAGGTCGCCCGCGCCACCAACCGCGTTACCCGCTTCGGCGCCTTCTTCGACTCGGTCGTCGACCGCTACAGCGACGCCAGCCAATTCCTCGGTCTGCTGGTCTTCTATGCCCGCGGCGGGCGTTTCTTCTACGTCGTGCTGACCGCCTTCGTCATGATCAGCGCAATCATGGTCAGCTACACCCGCGCCCGCGCCGAAAGCCTGATCGGCTCCTGCCGCGTCGGATTCATGGAACGTCCCGAACGCCTGGTCCTGGTCATCCTCGGAGCCCTCTTGAACCGCATGGCCCCAGTCCTCTGGGTAATCGCAACCCTCTCCACCATCACCGTAATCCACCGCATGCGCTACACCTGGACCAGAACCCAGGACCCGCCGGTGTCGTTAAACCCCGGCCAAGCCGCCTAAGAACGCGCAAGTTCTACTCCGCATATCCCCAACACGGCTGGAACCCCCGTGAAACCAATCCTTTATTCTTTATTGTTGTTGGAAATCCACAGCCCTCATGTGACATGTAACCTTACTCCACCCAGATTCTTGTCTCTTTCTAGAAACGGCGTACGAAGCGCGCGTCAGGTGATTCCGACTGGGGCTAAGCTATTTAGAATCTGTAGTTTATCCATAAGTCCTTTAGGCTGCGGATTTTGCCGGGAATTTCGCGCCAAAGCGTTGATGGCAAAGATCGAGGGGAGAGGGGGATACCCCTCAAGTCTCCCAATCAGCGGTCCCAGCGCAACGGACAAAAATCGAAAACGCGCTAGACTAAAAAGCGCGATGCCAAACAATCCGGTTCTGGTCGTTCACGGCGGGGCCTGGGCCATGCCTGACGGCATGGTCGACTCCCACATCCGAGGCGTCAACCACGCGCTGGCCGCGGGATGGCGCGTGCTCGAGCACGGCGGTGCGGCGCTTGACGCCGTCGAGGAGGCCGTTGTCATCATGGAAGACGACGAGACCTTCGACGCCGGACGCGGCAGCTTTCTGAATCGTGAAGGAAAAGTCCAACTCGACGCGCTCATTATGGACGGCGCCACTCTGCGCGCCGGAGGCGTCGGCTGCGTCGAGCGCCTGCGCAATCCCGTCCGCGCCGCCCGCAAAATTCTGAGCGACAGCCCACATGTTTATTTTGTCGGCCAGGGCGCCGAGCAGTTCGCCGCCGAACAGGGCATCGCGTTATGCGAGAACCAAGACCTGGTCATCCCGCGCGAAGTTGAACGCTTGCGCAAATACCAGGCAGAAGCCGCGCGACGTGAAGCCGAAAAGCATGGGTCGTCTCCAAACGGATTCGCGCAAGATAGAATCACGCAAGAAGGCAACGATTTATTCGCGCCCGGCTCGGATGCGCCCGGTGCTGACGATACGACGATTTCTCACGACACCGTGGGCGCTGTCGCGCTCGATGGCAACGGCAACATTGCCGCCGCGACCTCGACGGGCGGCACGCTGAACAAAGCTCCCGGCCGCCTCGGTGATTCGTCGCTGATCGGTTGCGGTTGTTATGCGAACAACGAGAGCGCGGCCGTTTCGACCACGGGCTGGGGTGAGCCGATCATGAAGTTAGTTCTGGCCAAGTGGACGGCCGACCGCATCTCCGCCGGCAATTTGCCGGAGTGGGCCGCGCAAGAGGCGATGAACTATTTGAAACAGCGATTGAACGGCCACGGCGGAATTATCGTGCTGAACCCGGAAGGCCACATCGGCATTGCCCACAACACTCCACGGATGGCCTGGGCTTACAAAACGATTCGCCAGGAAGAGGCGGGGATCGAGCGTAGCGCTCCGTAGCTTTACAGTTTTACGCTCTCCAGCAACGCATGTGACAAATCAGTTGCGGACGGCTGCAGGGGGCCGCTCGATTCGGCTATCCCCAGCGCTATGCCACGGTAAGGGTTGCGATGACCAAAGTTCCGGTTCCCTCGGATTGTATCTCCAACGTGCCGCCGAGTTGCCGCAGACGCTCTCGCATTCCGCCAAATCCGACACCGCCGCGACCCGATTCGATCACTTCGCGTTGTTTCTCGATGGCTATACCCCTGCCACGATCCTGAACTTGAACAATCAGACGGTCACCTTCCCAGTGAAGGCGGATTGTAGCGGTAGCGCTCCCGGAATGGCGGTGGATGTTCGTCAGACATTCCTGCACGATGCGGAAGATCGCGATTTCCATATCGGAAGGCAGGCGGCCGAGATCGGCGGGAATTTCCAGATCCACCTTGATATTGCTGCGTTCCGAGAAGCCGTCTACGTACCAACGAAGCGCGGAGCTTAGACCCGCGAGATCGAGGAGTGGGGGATGAAGCAAATGCGAGATCGTCCGAATCTCGCTGGAGACCTGTTCCACCAGTCTGGCATTGTCGGAAATGGCTCGGGCGGCCTTGGCATCGAGCTTGTGGGATTGAGACTGCACGAGGTCGATGTTCATGCCGATCGCGGCCAGCAACTGACCAACGCTGTCGTGAAGTTCGCGGGCAATGCGCTTGCGCTCCTCATCTTGCATGTGCTGGAGGCGAGAGGCAAACTCGACTTGCTGCTTCTGCAAGGTCAGGTCGGTGATCAGAACTCCGGTGGCCGACTTGTCGCGGGCCAAGACGCTGAAAGAAAAATTGGCGGGGATGAGATTTCCGTCGGCCAAGTGCAAGCGCATTTCGCCATCGCTCGACCCGCTCTGGGCCTCGAGCTGCAACCTCTGGCATAAGGGCAGATCCGCCGGGGCCAGCAGATCTTGCAAGAGCAGGCCCGTAACCTCATCGCGGGGCATGCCTAATAATTTCGACAGGCTGAGATTGCAGTAGAGTATGCATCCCCCAGCATCCAGCATCGCGGCGCCCTGCTGCATTCTTTCCACCAAGGAGCTGTAAGGAAGATCGGAGCCCTCCAGCGTGTAGACGCGGTGACCTTCCGGTTCCTCGATGACGAATGCGTCGACGGTGCCGTACTGGATGGCGCGCAGCGTCTGCTCGGCCTCATCCAACAACTGCATACTGCGGCCTAATTCAGGCATCTCGTTTGGCATTTGAACGTCCCCACTCCCCAACTTTATTTCTCCGGCGTGGCCGGACGTAGTTGCAAACCGACCAAGGCCCGTTCCGTATCGCGAAGATCGCCCACGATTTTGCGCAGTGGCTGAGGCAACTTTCGCACCAGCGTAGGAATGGCCAGAATCTGATCGCCCGCCGCTAGTTGCGGGTGTTTTACCAGATCCACAACCTCAATATTGTACCTTCCCGCCAAGTGTTCTTCGCATATCTTTTTGAGGTTGGCAAATGCGGCCAAGGAACGCGGGGTTTGCCCGGCAACGTACAAACGAAGCTCCCACACTTGCTCGTCCGTGGGCTCGTTCTTTTCTGCAATCTCCTGGAGACTCAGAGGTTGCACCTGGTCACCTGCCTTTTTCATGAACTCCTCCGTCCTTTTGGCAGGGCTGAACCCTTTACCATGTCAGCCTGCCGGCTGCGGGACATGGCTTCGCGGTTTTCCGCGATAACCTTTTCCCGCGAAACGTCCTGTGAAGCGGAGGTTGCCGCTTCCTCTTCCTCCACCTCAAACTCCTTGCGGAGCGCCGCGATGCGCGCTTCCAGAGCCTCGCGCTTCCGAGTCCGTTCGCGTTCCTTGCGCTGCGCCTCCTGTTGCCGCTCCACGGCAGCGGCTTGCTCGCGGGCCTCCTGGGATAAGCGGGACGATCCGGTGAGCACGCCTTCCGGCCCCACATAGACGTTCAGCAAATCGAACCCGCGCTCGGTGAGCAAAAATTCCCGCAACTGGTTGGAATGGGCCATGCCGCGCGATTTGAGCACATAGAGGGCGCGGTTTCGCTCGCCGTCGAGTTCAATGTCGCGCATGAACAGCCAGGTATCCACAATCGATGAGATCTCAACGTCGGTTTTCTCCAAAGCTTCTCCGCCAGAGGTCAGGTTGGTCAGGAAGGCGGTCACCTGGCGCTGCTTTAAGAAGTCGATCAGACGGATCAACATGGTATGCGCGTCACGCCGGTTGCCCGCCTGGATCAGGCTGCCGATAGGATCAATGATCACCACCCTCGGGTCGAACTCCTGGACAGTCTTATGAATGATCGCCAGGTGCATTTCAAGCCCATAGAAAGTAGCCCGGCTGGAATGAAACTGCAGCAGATTTTTCTTGGACCATTGCTCCAGGTTCAAGCCGATCGATCGCATATTGCGAATGAGCTGACCCTGGGATTCCTCAAACGAGAAGTAGAGGCAACGCTCACCGCGCCGGCATGCGGCATCGACGAAGTGGGCTGCCAGACTGGTCTTGCCCGTTCCCGCCGTGCCCGACACTAGAATGGTGGTGCCGCGAAAATATCCTTCACCGCCCAGCATGGTATCGAGCCGGGGAACGCCGCTCGAGATTCGTTCGTTGCTCACCTCATGTTGCAGGCCGAGAGAAGTTACAGGCAGAACGCTGAAACCGTCCTCGTCAATCAGGAAGGGATATTCGTTGGTGCCGTGAGCGGTGCCGCGATATTTGACGATGCGCAGACGGCGAGTGGAAACCTGGTCTGTCACCCGGTGATCGAGCAGGATCACGCAGTCGGAAACGTACTCTTCCAATCCGTGCCGGGTCAGAGCGCCTTCGCCGCGTTCGGCGGTAATGACGGCGCTCACCCCTTGGTCTTTCAGCCAGCGAAACAGCCGCCGCAATTCCGCCCGCAGGATGCCCTCATTCTGCAATCCGGCGAACAGATTTTCGATGGTGTCGAGCACCACGCGCTGGGCGCCCACCGCGTCGATGGCGGCAGCCAGCCTGATGAAGAGGCCTTCAAGATCGTAATCGCCGGTTTCGTCAATTTCGCTGCGCTCGATGCGGACGTAATCGATGATCAGCTTCTTCTCTTTGGCTAACTCATCGAGATCGAAACCGAGCGAGCGAACATTTTGAGTGAGCTCGGCGGCGGTTTCCTCGAACGCCATAAAAACGCCGGGTTCGTTGTATTCGGTGGCGCCGCGAACCAGAAACTCCATGGCCAGCAGAGTTTTGCCCGCGCCCGCACTGCCGCAGACGAGCGTGGGCCGCCCGCGCGGGAAACCGCCGCCGGTGATCTCATCGAGGCCCTGGATGCCGGTAGGCGCCTTGGGCAGACTACGATTTTCCTGGCTGTTTTTTTGCGGAGTCTTGCTCATGCACGGTCCTGGAACGCATATTTTCGCAGTATATCAACACCTTGCGCGCACATTGGGCGGCGCTTCCGTCCTCTTTCAAACGGCGTGCTGTCCCTAAATCGCGCATTCTAAGGTTGAATCACCTACCAGAAGCCGGGGATTTTATCAGACGAGTAATTTGCTGTCGATACGATCAGCGACATTTGGGGCTTCGGGAGAGGCGAGAAGGGCTCCGCACAGTGGATCATTTCCCACCAAGGCGCTGACAAGCTCGGGGGAACAAGCTCGGGAGGAGAAGCCTGCGGAGCGCTTAGGAAACGGGCGAGAGTCAGCGAGTTGTTAGCCTCGAACGAGCCACTGCTCTACAGCCATCCTTTGGTGCGCGCAATCCGCGCAGCTTCGACGCGATTGCCTGCACCCAACTTGCTGATGGCTTCGGAAAGATAATTTCGCACAGTGCCGTCGGAAAGGCCCAACTCGGCGGCGATATCGCCGCTGGCCATCCCTTCGCCGGCCAGTCTCAACACCTGCCGTTCGCGGTCGGTCAGCGGATCCATTTCGCCCCAGGCCTCGATCGCGAGTTCGGGATGAATGACGCGCAGGCCCTGATGGACGCGGCGCACCGCATCCGCGAGTTCCTCGGCGCGCATGTCTTTCAGCAGGTATCCCGACGCTCCCGAGTCGAGCGCGCGGCGTAAATATCCCGAGCGCGCAAAGGTGGTGACGATGACGACGCGCGTCCCCGTGCGCCGCCGCCTTAATTCCGCGGCCACGTCGAGGCCGCTCATGTGCGGCATTTCAATGTCGGTGATGAAGACGTCGGGTTTGTGCGTGAGTACGGCTTCGAGCGCCTCTTTCCCGTTACGCGCCTGGCCCACGACAGAAATGTCGCCTTCGATTTCGAGCAGCGCCGCGAGGGCACCGAGCACCATACCCTGATCTTCGGCGAGTACGACACGAATGGTCTTACGGCTCTCTTTGCTGGCTTCTCTTGCGTTTTCTTTGAGGGGATTCAATGCGGAGAGCCTTGGCCTTTCGGCGTCACTGCTTTAAGAGGGAGCGTGACGGTGAGGGTGGTGCCCGCTTGGGTGCTGCGGTCCAGCCTGCCTCCCAGCATTTCGACCCGTTCGCGCATGCCGCGCAATCCATTGCCTTCGCCGTTCGAAGAGCCGCATCCGTCGTCGTGAATCTCCAGACGGCAGGAGCCGTTCTGTTGCTCGAGGCGCAGGCGGCAAGTGCGCGCCTGGGCGTGACGGACCACGTTCGTGACCGCCTCGCGTACGGCCAGGGACAGCACGCTCTCCGCGACGGCGGGAAGTTTCACCGTGGTCGCAGCATCGCATTGCACGGTCAGGCCGGCGGTCTCGAGCGTCGACTTCGCTTGCGCCAGCTCAGCCACCAGGCCTAGCGAACGATATCCGCGAATGGCATCGCGCACCTCGGACAATGCCTGGCGTGAGATTTGTTCCACCTCGCGGATCTCTTTTCCCGCCCGCTGGGGATCGCGGTCCAGCAGTTTGCCGGCGAGTTCTGACTTCAGCGTGATCACCGACAGCGTGTGTCCAAGGACATCATGGAGATCGCGCGCAATGCGCTCGCGCTCGGCCACTTTGGCCAGGTTCTCGATCTCTTCGTTGGCCTTGCCGAGTTGGCGGTTCATACGGTTGCGCTCGGCGAAGAAGGTGTTTCCTACACCAATGATCACGGGAAAGAGCGAAGAGTAAAAAAGTGTCCAGCCGGCGACGTGGAATAATATTCCATCGATCGCGCCGATGGTTCCGATCGCGCCCAATCCCGCAAAGGTAGACTTTTGTGTTTCCACGCAAAACGGAAGCATGGCCGCGGCGAAGATAAAGAACGTGCAGGAGCCTTGATTGATGGGTTGGAACAGCAGGCCGAGCAGCATCATCCCGCCCAGGTGAACCAGAGCGCGAGGATGCTGGAGGACGAACAGTCCGAAATAAAGAACCAGGAATGCAGCCGCGCCGATGCCATCGAGCAGCCAGATCCGGAAGCCGGCGTGACTCATCACCGGATCAATGAAAAAGAATCCCAGATAAGCCACCCAAAGCAGGGGACTCCATCCGTGTTCCTTGTCCCTGAAGATCGTTCTCCAGGGCCTCAATTTCAACGGACCAGCCGTTGGGTCGTAACCTCTTTCACGTCCCAAAGCGATCAATGGCATAGGTATATTGTCGCCTCTGGGGTCAATTCCGGCCAGTTCTAAGCATAGGCTTGGCAGCGTACCAGACAATGATCGCCGCCGGAATCAGCAGGAAGAGCCACTTGTCACCGCCGAACAGCGCGATTACCCCAAACAGGATCAGAACCATCGTCCAACCCATCGATTTTTTCCAATTCACGCTCATCGTTCAACTCCTGGGTTCAAGTCCTGGTTCGGCTCCTCGCGATCCTCAGGGGTGCGGTTTCTTATCCGTACATTTTTTCCTGGTCGCGCTGGAAGCCAATGCGCGCGACGCCCAGGCAGATCATGGTGAAGGCCAGTAAAACTTCCCAATGGGTTGGGTTCGATTCGTGGCGTCCTGCGCCTACGATTCCCAGCGCCAGTTGCGACAGGTGATAGGGAGGCAGCACGAGCGCGATCTGACGCACGACTGGGGGCAGGAACATGAAGGGCACCCACAATCCGCTGCAGAACGACATGGGCAGATATATAAGGTTGATGGTCGCGGGTGCGGAGTTCGGTCCGGTGAAATATCCGAGAGCTAGTCCCATGGCGGAGAATGGCAGCGAACCGGCGACCAAAGTTCCGAGCAGCCGGGCGAAATCGCCCACCGGCATGCGCACGCCGCCGAGCGTAATTCCGAGCGTGAACAGCGCTACAACGATTACGGCGCTGAAAATCATGCTGGTGATTACCTTGGCCGCGAAATAGGCAAAGGGAGGCATCGGGCTGGCCCGCTTGACCTGCAGCCATCCCAGGCCACGATCCGAGGCCAAGCCCGCGGCCGTTCCAAACAGCGAGGCACCCATCACGCCGAACGTTCCGTAGGTAGCAATGAGATAGGTGGGGACGTGCATACCATTAATGGCCTCTTTCGAATTTAGTACCAGCCCGAACAAAACATAGAACATGATGGGGAAGCTGAGGACCGACGCAGTGTACATGCGCAGGCGAAGGTTCTTGAGAAACTCGTACTTCGCCTCCTTCAGATAAATGGATGCGGTGTGACTCGGGGAACGTTGAATTTGCTGGTGGCTCAGTGCCATGGTTGCGCTGCTCATCGCCTCTCCTCCCAGGTATAAGTTCGATTTAGTTTTCATTTTCGTCGGGTGAGGTGTCCCCGGTCAGTGCCAGGAATGCTTCCTCCAGGCCGGCGCTGGTGACTTCAAGGCCAGACAAGTGGGCATCGCGAGCCAGCAGTTCGCGGACGATCGGCTCGGCCTCGACGGCGTGCAGCTCTACGGCTTCGCGATCTTCTCTAGCTTCGGTGACGCCCGGAATCTGGCGCAGGGTGTTCACGCTCAGGCTGGTAATGCATCGAATGCGTTTGCCGGCGGTTTTGGCCTTGATCTCCGACGGAGTTCCCTGGGCAATGATCTCGCCCTGATTGATGACGGCGACGCGGTCGGCGAGCGCGTCGGCTTCCTGCAGATAATGGGTGGTGAGCAATACGGTCTTGCCGCGCGCGACCATCTTGCGAATTTCGTCCCACAACATGCGCCGCGCTTCCACGTCGAGCCCGACGGTGGGCTCGTCGAGAAAAAGCAGGTCGGGATCGCCGCAAATGGCGAGAGCGAACAGCACGCGTTGCTTCTGGCCTCCGGAGAGGTCGCCGAACTTGCGATCGCGAAGTTTCTCCAGCCCGGCGGCGGCCAGGACCTCGGCGGACGCCATGGGTTTCTGGTAATAGGCTGAAAACAGATCGATGTGCTCACGGACGCGCAAGGTTTCCGGAACTCGACCCACTTGCAACATAGCGCCGGTACGCATCCGGTTTTCAGGATTTGTGGGGTCGCCACCGAAGACCCGGACTCGTCCCGAATTCGGCTGCATCAATCCGAGGAGTAACTTTACGGCAGTCGTTTTGCCCGCGCCATTGGGACCGAGCAGAGCAACAATTTCGCCGGCGCGCACCCGGAACTCAACGGCGCGAAGCGCCCTTACGCTCTCGTAGTTCTTGTTTACTGCTTCCAGGCTGGCGACGATCAATTCCGAGTTCACCGTTTCTGTCGGTTGCGGTAGTTCTAAGGTTGCAATCATGATTCTGTCCTTTTCGCGCGCTGGGCATCCTCGGCGGGAATTGATTTTTTATTCCCGTTCTTTTTTTGTTCCATCCAGTGATTGCATCATCGGGGAAGAAGGACTGGACGCACCAGTGCCATCCATCACGCGGCGGGCGTGACAAATGTCATTCCCCGGATTTCCCTGTTTAGGGGAGAAATCGAAGCTTCCGCAAGAATCAACCAGATGCGCTCGAACCACGAAAGGTCGGAGCTGTTCTCTGGGTTGCTTGTTACGAATTCCGAACAATCGCGGGAAATCCACAGCAGCGGAGTGAGCCCTCGCCTCGCATGGTTAGTACGGCGAAGGTCCGATTTGGGGCGTCTGGCAAGGTGGGGCGCATGTTCGGAATTCGTAACATGGCGCCCTTATTATTTTTTTGCACAATTCGCGGGCACAAGGGGACGCGCCTTTGGTATGATTCCCCCACTTTCTTTGGAGGCGCACCGATGCTCCGAGCCGGAAAAAGCCTTCGCACGCTGCGCGAGAAGCTCGGCCTCACCATGCGTGACGTAGAAACCTCGAGCGCGCGTGTTGCCGACAAATATCGCAACGAGGAATTTTCCATTCCTCCCAGCCGGCTATCCGATATCGAGACCAAAGGTATTTTGCCGAGCATTTACCGGCTTTATACCCTCTCGGTGATTTACCGGCGCGATTTTCGTGAGTTGATGTCGTGGTATGGGATCGATCTGAACCATATGGCTGCCGACCTGGGGTTGGTTTCTCCGCCAAAATCGCACGTGTCCAACGCTCTGGCAGGACTGTCTTCGGTGCAAGTTCCGGTGCGCATGGATCCGGGCTTTGACGAGCGCCGCACTACTAACCTGGGCCGGATGGTGGAGCAGTGGGGACTGGTGCCGATCGCGTACCTGGCGCAATTTGCCAGCACCGATTTCACTTACGGGTACGTGGGGACGCAGGATTTCACCATGTATCCTATTTTGCCGCCGGGCAGCTTCATCCAGGTCGACGAAGCGAAAAATAAAGTGGTGGAGGGCTCCTGGCGCTCGGAATATGAACGTCCGATTTATTTCGTGGAAACCCGCGAGGGCCATACCTGCTGCTGGTGCAGCATGCGCAAAGAGGAAATCATTCTGCAACCACATCCGCTGTCCCCGGCTCCGATTCGCATCCTGCGCCACCCGCAGGAAGCAGATGTGCTGGGTCAGATCGTGGGAGTAGCTATGAAATTGACCGAGTGGTGCGCCCTCGATGCTTCTTCAGTTTCGAAAGGGCAAGCAACACTGAACTAAGATGAGTCGCGGCCGGTGAATCGGTCCGCTCCCCTGGCAGCAAGTCGTCGAAACGCTCGCGCATCCCCTCGACATAGGAGTGGGCTGCGACCCCGCAGCTCCGGCTGGATTCCTCCAAGTCCTCGGCCAGCGATTCCAGCGGCGTTCGTAACACCCCGGCCACAATCTCGGTATGGGCCGCCTTTAAGGCGCGTTCCGCCGACTCGGGCCCGTGGACAAGGTCCATCCCCCAGTGTTGGTACCGGCCTTGGCCGCGCCGCAAGGAAGCCAGATAAGCCAACTTGCCCAGCAGTCCCGAAACGGCGGCCAGAGTGGTTTCTTTCACGTCCTGCAAGGCAGATTTCAGGGTCATCTTGTTACGAATTCCGAACGCTCTAGGATCTTTCGACACATGGTGCACGCCGCCGCGGCCATGACATTATCACGGTCAAACTCGCAGTCACAAGGAGAAAACAACCGTGAAACGTCCCCTGCTGATCCTCGCCGCCGCAGTCCTGTTCCTCAACACTTTAGTGACTCCAACGGTAGTTCGGGCCGACGGCGGCACTGGCACCACTAATTGTGGCAAAACATTGTGCAAGCCGTAAATAAAAGTTTTGGTTCTTACGAAAACAGAACAAGATTCGTGATGGATTGCGGCTGTCAGCAACTCGGCGTATAGTGGCCCAGCTACGGCCATGCTGCAGCCGCATTCACTGCTTTGGCATTATCTTTGGGTCGCGCCCAGTGTCCTGCTCTTGGCCCTGGCGGGCGGCATGTGGCGGTCGTGTCTCCATAAGAAGTTCCCTCTTTTTTTCACCCTGGCAATGGTGAGCGCGATCGAACAGCTCACCCTCTATTCTTGCGATTTGGCACCTTCGGTTGCGGCGAAAACATGGTGGCGGATTTTCTTGGCGGGTTTGCTGGTCGAAGGTATTTTGAAATTTGCCCTGGTTGGGGAGATCTTTGCTCGCGTCTTTAATGCCTACTCTTCGATCGCCCAACTCGGCAGGCTCGTGATCCGTGGAGTTGGGGCTTCGCTCGTTCTGACGGCTGCCTTGGCTGCAGCCTGGGCTCCTCAGGACAGCGTGTTCGGGATCGTGAATGGGGCACACCTGCTCGAGCAAACGATTTACCTGGTAGAAGCCGGACTGCTGGTCGTCATCTTCTTACTCTCCTCATACTTCAGTCTGTTTCTCGATCGGCCGCTCTTCGGAATTGCGTTGGGTATGAGCTTCTCGGCATTTGTTCATCTTGCAACTTGGGCCGTTGCGGCGAATGCCGGTTTGCCGACCCCGAGGCGAGTCATTCTCGATTTCGTGAATATGGCCACGTACCACGTCTGCGTCCTGATCTGGTTTTACTATCTGCTCGTTCCCCGAGAAGTTGCTACGAAGTCTGCGGTTCCTCTGCCCGAGAACAATCTCGATGTCTGGAACCGGGAACTGGAGCGTCTGGTACACCCATGACTATCGCGATCCTTTTCGTTATTGCCGCCGCGCTGGGACTGGTTTTCATCCTGGGCGTCACGCTTTCCCGAAGCTTGCAAATTTCCCCTGGCGCGGGTCTGGCAACGCAAATTAAACCGATTGATATCGAGGCCTTTCGCAATCTGGTCGATCCCGCGGAAGACGAATATCTCGGTCGGCGCCTGCCCGCTCGCGAATTTCGTCTCGTCCGGCGGGAACGCCTGCGCGCTATGGCCGCCTATGTTCAAGCGGCGGGAAGAAATGCCGACATTTTGGTGCGCGTTGGACAGGGCGCATTGAGCGCCGGCGACGCTGCCACGGCCGAGGCTGCGCGGCGACTGGTGGACAACGCACTTCTTCTTCGCCGCAATGCGATTTTTGCGCTTCTCAGAATCTACGTTGCTCTGGCCTGGCCGAACTCCGGCCTGGCGGCCACCCGCGTTCTTCGCGGATACGAGCAATTGAATGGTTCCGCGATGCTGCTGGGCAGGCTACAGAATCCGGCTGTCCCGGTACGCATTTCCGCGACCTTGTGACTGCGCTGCGATCACAATTTGATGGCAGCCGTTGTCTTCGGCGGCCGGTTTGCTTGGCTTGCCTGGCCTGACAGCGGCATGCCCAAGAAGCTTGAACCGGGTTAACTCAGGGATGACGCTTCTCCGATTCCGACTTGTTTTCGGACGCCTTTCTGGTATAAAACCACCGGGATTCATTCGTCCCAGATGATTTCGTGACTACATCGGCAATCTGCCGGGAGAACCGTTCCCGCCGTCTGCTCGCTTGCGCGAGTTCAAGGGAGAAGCTTATGATCCGCGCCGCGAAATCTGTCTCCTTGACTCTGTTTTTTCTCCTGCTTTCTGCCGTCGCCTTTGGTCAGGGAGGAGTTGCTGCCGGCGACCTGCACCTCACCGTAAAAGATCCCAAGGACAATGTGGTCACCAATGCAACCGTGACTGCCCGGGATCTGGCGAAGGGTTTGGCACGTATTGCCAATGGCGACGGCGAGGGCGGATACAGCGTTCGCCAGTTGCCCCCGGGCTCCTACTCGGTGACGGTCGAGACCCCGGGTTTCACCAAGGTTGAAAATACGGGCGTGATTATCACGGTGGGTGGACTGGTAGAACTTCCCGTTATCCTCTCGGTCGCTGGAGGCACGGCAGTGGTTGAAGTCAGTTCGCAGGCGGAACTGGTCGAGACCTCGCGCAGTTCGACGACCGACACCATCGGTCAGCGGCGGATCGACAATCTTCCCATCAATGGCCGGAACTATATCAATTTCACGCTAACCGATTCGCAGGTGGTGCGCGACAACGCGCCCAACACCGGCGCCGCGCCTACCTCCGGCCTCAACATGAGCGGACAGCGCGCTCGCTCGAACCTGGTCAACGTCGACGGCGCCGATGCCACCGACAATTCGACCAACGGCGTGCGCTCTACCGTATCCCAAGAAGCAGTCCAGGAATTTCAGATCATCACGAATAGTTATGCGGCGGAATACGGGCGCGCCGCCGGCGGCGTAGTCAACATCATTACGCGCTCCGGCTCCAACGATTTCCACGGAGATGTGTTTGGCTACCTGCGCAATCGGAATTTCCAGGCGGTGAATCCCTTCAGCACGGTTCCGAACCCGGCCTATACGCGCGTCCAGGCGGGAGTAGCGTTTGGGGGAGCGATCAAAAGAGATAAGACTTACTACTACTTCGCGTATGAAACCACTCGGCGGCACGAGACGGGATTCTCCAGCATTGGACAAGGTAATTTCGGATTGGTACCGTTCGATACGTCGGCCTTTTTCGGTGCTCCTGCCGGCAATGTGAACCTGCTGCTCACGCCCTCTCAGATTGCGTTTCTTGCCAATCCGGCCGTTGACGCTACCGTGGCGGCCAGTCCGGCATTCGCGGGAGAGGTCGGACAATATCTTGGTCTTGTCGGCGCGTCTTCGGGCATGGCGGTAAATGGTGCGTGGCCCCTCGGCTTGACCGGTGGCTTTCCGGGAATCGCAGGTTTTCCCACCAGTTGCAGCGCGCCGCCATGCTTCGTTCCAGGTTCCTACCAGACACTGACATCGCAGGAAGGAAATTTTCCGGTCTTTGAGGGAACGAGCCTTTATTCGCTTCGTCTCGATCAGAATGTGGGAGCCAGGCATCGCTTGACGTTCCGCGTCAACCTGAGTCCGAGCACCGTGACCGGCATTGAAGTCAGCGGACAGGACCAACCGTTCGGGCAGAACGCATACTCACGCACCTCGCAACAGACGTATCGCGACGTCGCCGGCGTATTTCAGGATACCTGGACCATCGGCAATAACAAGGTCGATGAATTCCGATTTCAGTATGCGCGGCGCGGACTCTCCTACTTCTACAACACCAAGATTCCCGGAGGCTCCGACCCGGCTGTAAACATTCCTGGTTTCGCCTATTTTGGTCGCGAGCCTTACTCCTACATTCAGCGAGTCGAGCAACGGTATCAATTTACGGACAACTTGTCCTGGACCGTCGGCCGCCACAACATGAAGTTTGGCGGAGACCTGAATTATCTTCCGCTGACCGCAATTTTCACCGTGAATTACGGGGGAGTGTACGACTTTGGCGGTTTCAGCTCATCTGCGTTGGGCTTCGCTTCCCCGATCCCTGGCACTCCGTTCCCGGACCTTTCGCCCGTACAGGCTTACGGCGCTGGCCTGCCTGGCGATTTCATTCAGGGCATTGGCAGTCCCAGCGATTCATTCAAGAACATTCCCATTGGCGTGTTTTGGCAGGACTCGTGGCGTGTCAGTCCCAAAGTAACGCTGAATTATGGCGTGCGCTATGACGTGGAGATTCCGCCGAAATTCAAGCCCCCTCAGGGACTGGCACTTCCTGCCTACAACCTTTTGGGATTGCAGAAGGGAATTCAGACCGATAAGAACAATATTCAGCCTCGTCTGGGCTTAGCTTGGGATCCCAGCGGGAATGGGAAGACCGTCGTGCGGGCGTCTTATGGCATGTTCTATGACCATCCACTGCTGGGCCTTTACTTTCTCGGCGATGCCTCTGACGGTTCGTCCAGCGGTCAGCTGGCTTTTGCCGGAACGTCGGTCTGCTCGGGTGCGGGCAATCCTGGCAACCTGAACGCGATCACCATTTTCCAGGGTCTTCCGATCAATGAACCGAGCCTGGCGAACCCGTGTGCGGCTACGCTCAGCCCGGCCACAGCCAGCGCGCTCGGATATCTTCCCAAGCAGCAGCAGTTTCAGGCTTTGAACTTTCCACAGTCTGTTTTTCTCAACCAGAATTATCTGAACAGGTCCACTTTTCTGCCGCTTGGTTTTCAGCCCTTCGGGTATCCGCAGGCCAAGAACTTCGTCTACGCCTACTCACAGCAGGCAAACGTCACGCTGGAACGCGATCTCGGCGCTGGCTTCGCTCTCAGTCTCGCTTACAATTTCAACGGCGGCCGTCATCTGAACCGACCCATCAACGCCAACACCATTCGCGGCGATTTGATGGTGGCCAACTTCGAGGCAGCTTACTACGATGCAGCGCTGTCGGGACACGCTACTCCCGCAAGCCCATTCACCGTCAGCGGATGCAACCGTGGGGGGACGGCAACCGGTCCATATCCTTATGTGGATGCGTCGCTGATGAACTTTTTCCGGCCCGGCGGATTGAATCCGTCGATCATCGGCGCATACGCGTCGGTCGGCGACCCACAGGGCTGCATCGCTCAGGCCGTAGCCTTGGTCCATGCCATCCCTGGGTTTAACGCAAACTGCGATCCGGCCAGTTTCACCGGCTGCGTGCCTTTTGGAGACATGGACGCCAATTATTCCAACGGCAGCTCGATCTACCACGGGTTCACGACCAACCTACGCAAACGCTTCAACCAACATTACGAATTCCTTGCTTCTTATACCTGGTCGCACGCCATTGACGACTCGACCGATCTGCAATCCACGCTCACTCCCCAGGACAGCTACTTTCCCGCGGTGGATCGCTCCACATCGTTGTTCGACCAGCGTCATCGCTTCGTTTTCAGCGGGGTTTATCAGACTGGTAAACTGGGCGGCAGCGGCTTGGTCAGGAAAGTCCTCAGCGATTGGACGATCGCGCCTCTGCTCGAGATTGCTTCGGGACGTCCCTTCAACGTCATCACTGGGGGCGACGACAACTTCCAGTTGTCCTCTCTGACCGGCCGGCCCAACACTACAGTCGATCCGGCCTGCGGAACCGTTTACCACTCCAAGTACTCTCCCACCGGCGTGCTGCAGGAGCCCTGCATCAACGGCTTCGTCCTCTCTGGAACGGCCCCCACCCTTCTCGAGCTCGACGGCAATCTCGGCCGCAACGCAGGGACTGAACCCTGGACGGTCTTCGACGATATGCGTATTTCGAAGCGCATCTACTTGGGTGAGCGCTTCAGCATGGAGCTGATTGCCGACATGTTTAACATCGCCAATAAGATGAACGTAGCCGCAGTCAGCCCTCTGTACAGCAATGCCGGCATGCCCACCGCAGCCTACGATCCGCGTCAGTTCCAGTTCGCGATGAAGCTGTACTGGTAAGGCGGAGCGGGACCTCGGACCGCGGGACTTCAGACACCCTGTGCGTAAAAAACGGTTGGGTCTAAGTCCGAGGTCCCAGGTCCGAAGTCCGCAGTCCCCCCGGTGTTACACTTTTGTTTACCTATCCTTTATCCTTGGCGCTTGCCGGAGTTCGTTCCCCAATGCCTGAAACTGAAATGCCCAGCGCGCGTACCCGTGTGATCCGTGAAGCCGATCGTGGGGTTTACGATCGCGAGACCGTGTATCGCATTCTCGACGAAGGATTTCTTTGCCACGCCGGCTTCGTGGTTGACGGCCAGCCGTTTGTGATCCCAACTTCTTATGGCCGCAGTGATGCCTGCCTCTATATTCATGGATCGGCTGCGAGCCGTATGCTGCGCCGGATGAAAGAAGCGGTGCCGGTCTGCATCACCGTTACATTGCTGGACGGACTTGTGCTCGCCCGTTCGGTTTTCAATCACTCGATGAACTATCGCTCGGTCGTAATCCTGGGCAACGCAACCCTAGTGGACGATCCCGAAGAGAAGCTAACGGCTCTGCGAATTCTGTCGGAACATATTCTGCCCGGACGGTGGGCGGACGCGCGCCAGCCGAACCAACGCGAACTCAAAGCGACATCGGTGCTGCGCGTGCCCATCGAAGAATTCTCCGCCAAGGTGCGTGTCGGTCCTCCGATCGATGATGAGGAAGACTATTCGTTCCCCACCTGGGCCGGAGTGGTACCGCTCGAGATGGTCGCGGGCGAGCCAATTGACGATGCGAGAATGTCGGCGGGAGTCGACGTGCCGGAGTACGCGCGCGCCTACACTCGCAAACGATGAGTGACCCACAAGCGGAAGCGTAACTGCTCATGTGGGGACGGCCGCCCCCGGCTGTCCCGCGGCGCGAAGCTCCATGATTTCGATTCTATCGACGGAGTTGTCGCTGGCACTCGAACGGGTCGCCGTTGACGTGAGCTAAGAAGAAGTTTTCCAAATCGGGAATGCCCTTGCCGTATACCAAGCCGAGCTTTGCTCGGCCGGACAGCCGCGGGCGGCTGCCCCCACCGGGAGTTTGCCATTTACGGAATCAGCAACAGCTTCCCCGTCGTTTTCCGTCCTTCCAGATCGCGATGTGCTTGCTGTGCCTCGGCCAGCGGATAGGTGTGCTCGATCCGCAACTTCAGTTTGCCGGCCGCCATCATGCTAAACACAGCGCCCGATCGCGCCAGCAACTCCTCCCGCGTGGCGATGTAGTTCGCCAGCGTCGGCCGGGTCAGGTAGAGCGACCCTTTCTGGGACAGCGTAATCAGGTCAAAGGGAGGCACCGCACCGCTTGAACCGCCAAATAACACCATCATTCCGCGTGGACGCAGAACGTTGAGTCCCTTATCGAAGGTTGTTTTTCCCACGGAGTCGTAAACTACGTTGACGCCCTTGCCACCGGTCAGCCGCTTGGTCTCGGCCTCAAAATCAGATTGAGTGTAGAGAATTACGTCGTCCGCACCGGCTTCGCGCGCCAGACTTGCCTTTTGGTCGGTCGAGACCGTAGCCATAACGCGCCCGCCGATGTTGTGCGCCATCTGCACCAGCAACAATCCAACGCCGCCGGCGGCCGCGTGTACCAGCGCCGTCTCGCCGCGTTTCAATGGATACGTATCATGCGAAAGATAATGCGCAGTCATGCCCTGCAGCATCGCCGACGCGGCCTGCTGTTCGGAAATGCCATCCGGAATCGGCACCAGGCGGTCGGCCGCTACGGCCGCATATTCGGCATACGATCCCGTGACCCCGCACCAGGCCACGCGATCGCCATTTTTCACAGTGGTCACGTCGGTGCCCACCGCAATCACGACGCCCGCGCCCTCCTGCCCCGGCACGAACGGCACGACTGCCTTGTAACGCCCTTCGCGCAGGTACACATCAATAAAATTCACGCCCGAAGCCGCCAGCTTCACCACCGCCTCATTCGGCTTGGGTTGTGGAACCGACAACTCCACCAGTTCCATCGCCTCGGGGCCGCCCGTTTGTTTCACTTGAATGGCTTTCATAGAAACCTTGAAACCTTGGATTCGCCTTCCAAAGAATGATGAATAACGAATAACGAATAACGAATAACGAATAACGATGACGATCTTACCTGGGATCGTCGTCTCCGAGCCGGCCGCCGAACCGACGCCGCAATAATACCGCGGCCGCGGCGGTGTTCGATTCCAGAATGCTCAATTCCAGAATGTTTAACCGGGAAGTGTTCAATCCCGAATGTTCGATTCCGAACATCCGCGTGTCGAATTTGAACACTTTCCGGCCCTTCCAACCAACTCTAGACTCGTTTTCAAAGGGTTGTACTGTCGGGGGTTGGCGCTAAGCTTGCATCCGGGAAAGCTGAACCTTGCCTCAGCAGAGGTAATTTCTATGCGGAATTGGTTTGACGACTTTCGCTATGCGCTGCGGCAGTTGCGCAAGAATGCGGGCTTCGCCGCGGTGGCGGTCCTGACCCTGGCGCTCGGATTGGGAGCCAACAGTGCGATTTTCAGCGTGATTGATGCCGTCTTGTTGCGCCCGCTTCCATTTCACGCCCCCAGCCGCCTGGTCGTAGTAAAGCCCACCGCGCCCGGCCGGCGCGACGATATTGGAGTGTCTTATCCCACTTTTCTGGATTGGAGAGCGCAGAACCATGTTTTTGAAGGTATGTCCGTATTTCGTGAAGGCGATTTCACCCTAACCGGACGAGGCGAGCCCGCGCATCTGACGGGCGCGGTCGTTTCAGCAAATCTGTTTTCGCTGCTGGGCGTTTCCCCGGGCATCGGCAGAGATTTTATTCCTGACGAAGACAAGCCGAGCGGCACCGGCTTGCCCGTGATTCTGAGCCATAATCTTTGGCAAAGCCGCTTCGGGTCCAATCCGAAAGTCGTTGGACAGAACCTGACGCTGGACGGTCAAAGTTTTGCTGTCGTGGGGGTGATGCCGGCGGGTTTTCAATTTCCGGTGCAGCGCACAGCGGTTGAACTCTGGACGACGATTGCCCTCGATGCGCAGCCCATGGGCAGTTCTCCGCCGATGACCAGCCAACGCGGAGTGGCATATCTGGACGCGATCGCCCGCCTCAGGCCTCAGGTCGCCCGCTCGACCGCGCAGACTGAGATGGCGGGAATTCAGGACGGCCTGAACCGCCAATATCCGGAGAACAGGCCCAAAGGAATCAACCTGGTTCCGGAAAGCGACGCGGTGGTGGGCGACATGCGCCAGGGTCTGTTCATTCTTCTCGGAGCCGTAGGACTGGTTCTGCTGATCGCCTGCGCGAACCTGTCGAATTTACTGTTGGCCAGAGCCGCGACCCGGAGTAAAGAAATCAGCGTCCGCACGGCCTTGGGAGCAACACGCTGGATGATTGTTCGTCAGTTGCTGGCAGAGAGCATTTTGCTTGCGGCCGCGGGTGCGGTGGCGGGGCTCGGGCTGGCGGCGTGGGCAATCAGATTGCTGACGGAGTTGGCGCCCCGAGACTTGCCAAGAATTACGGAAAGCGGCCTGAACCTGCAGGTGCTGATCTTCACCGCACTCATTGCGATTTTGACCAGCTTGCTTTTCGGGTTGGTTCCCGCACTGCAGGCGGCTAAGCCTGACTTAGTCACTTCTCTGAACGAGGGCGGCCGGGGCGGGACCGACACCACGGTGCGCGGTCGCTTAAGGGCTGCATTGGTGATGACGGAAATGGCTCTTGCCCTGGTTCTGCTGGTGGGTGCCGGACTATTGCTGCGAAGTCTTGTCGGTTTGGGAAGAGTCGATCCAGGCTTTGCCAAAGATCATGTGATCACTTTTGGACTCGACTTGCCTGGCCGCTACGGACAGCCGCAAAGGGTCGCCTTCTATCGCAGCCTGCTTGAGCAGATTCGGGCCACGCCGGGTATTCGTTCCGCCAGCGCCGCCTTTCCGCTTCCCCTGTCAGCGGACGACGTCAAGACCACCTTCGAAGTTGAGGGCCGGCCGATGAAGCAGTCGGAGTATCCGGTTACAACCTTGCACGTCATCGATCGCGACTATTTCCGGGCTTTGGGAATTCCCCTTTTGAGCGGCCGCGGATTCACTCCCCAAGATGATGCCAAGGGAGCGACGCCGGTGGTCATGATCAGCGAGAGGCTTGCGCAGCAGGTCTTTCCTGGAGTTGATCCCGTCGGCCGGCGAATCAAACCGGGCATTTCGAGTGGCGATAGTGGAGAGCCCATGCGGGTAATCGTGGGTATAGTCGGGGATGTGAAGGCGGAAGGGCTGGGCGCACCTTCGCTTCTGGAATCCTATGTGCCGTATGCCCAATTGCCGTTTGCTCCAATGTCGGTGCTCGCGCGCACGGAGATCGTTCCGGGGAACATGGTGCCCACACTGACCGGCGAGGTGCAGTCCCTGGACAGCACTCTGCCTCTTTTGCACGTGAAAACTCTGGACGAATATGTGGACGATTCCGTTGTCGGTACGCGCTTTGAAACCTTCCTTCTGGGGACCTTCGGAGTTCTTGCCTTTGGACTCACGGCGGTTGGGCTGTATGGGGTGATTTCCTACACGGTGGTTCAGCGCACACGGGAGATGGGCATTCGGCTAGCCCTGGGCGCGGAGCGGGCTGCGATTCTGGGCATGATCGTTAAGAACGGAGCGCTTCTGGCTTGCGCGGGAACTGTCATTGGACTGGCTGCGGCATTTCTGCTGACGCGACTGATGGCGAGCTTGTTGTTCGGCGTGGGTCCCACCGATCCGTTGACTTTCGTGTGCGTTCCCGTCGCACTGATTACAGTTGCGATACTGGCTAGCTATGTTCCGGCGCGGCGTGCAGCCCAAGTCGATCCTATGGTAGCGTTGCGCGACGAGTAAGGATCGCTGGCGCTCGGGAATCGGAGCCAACAGCACCATCTTCGGTATGCTCAACGCCGTCCCGTATCGCCCCATGCCGTACCAGCACAGGGAAAGGCTCGTGGCAGTTATGCTGCTGGCGAGCTAGGTTCCGGCGCGCCGCGCCTCGGGTCGAACCCATGGTCGCGTTACGCTACGAATGATTCGCCGAGAGGCATGCCGACAATCTTTCCCATCCTTCGCTATAACGACGGTCGCGCGGCGATTCGCTGGCCCTGCGTCACCTTCGGCTTCGTGGAACGGTTCTCCGTGCCGGACTCGGGGCCGCTGGTTCGGCATGCGCAACTGAAGCTCGGGAGCAACATCATGATGCTGGGTTCCGTTAGGGGAGATGATGGTATGGCTAGTCCGCAAACGCTCGGATCCTCGACTCAAGCTCTCTGCGTATATGTAGTGGATCTCGACGCGCATTTCGAGCGGGCGCGAGCGGCAGGCGCGAAAATCATGAGCCCGCCGAAGGCTACGGACTTTGGCTCGCGCGGCTATAGCGTCCTCGACCTTGAGGGACACCTCTGGACGTTCGGCACGTATCTGCCAAATGCCGAGCTGGGAGAGTAGGGTATCGCTAAATCCGCCACTTGGCCGGATCGACTTCGTCGGTCCTTTCAACCCGCCGGTCCAACCCGCCTGGCGGCGACGCGGCCGAGCCAGCTCCTCTGCTACACTGGCACGTCTCTTTGCGCAAGGAGGCCTATGGCCGAAACAAAACCTCAGACCCTGGCGAATCATACTCGATGGGATCCGCCGTTTCACTTTTACGTCCTCCCGATCTTTGTGTTGGGGCTGATCTTGACCCTGGTCCATTTCTTTGCTCACATTACCGAGGGCGATTGGCGGGACCAGGTGCATGCCTTCCTGCTGATTTTGCTGGCGCTCGCCCTTCTTATCCAGGCATCTAAGGTGCGCTTCTATGCGCTCAAGGTGCAGGATCGTGTGATCCGCCTGGAAGAGCAGTTGCGGCTTATGCAGCTTCTGCCAGAGCCTTTGCGGTCTCGTATTCCTGAACTGACGGTCGGGCAACTCTGCGCGCTGCGTTTTGCGTCCGACGCCGAGCTTGCGAAACTGGCGGAACGCGCGCTGAACGAAAAGCTGTCCCGGGGGGACATCAAGAAGTCGATCCAGACCTGGCGTCCGGATTACTGGCGAGTCTGAAAGGCGGGCGGCACACTCCGAACCTCGAAGTCGGCCGCGGAAGCCAGATCATGAGGTGCAAGCCCTCGACAACCGAGGCAAAGGTTCGCTCATCCAATTTTAGGACTCATTCGGAGTCAGAAGCCCGGGGACTCAGGTCCGACGCCGGTTTCTCACGGTAACCTCCCGGGGCTGATGCCGAACGTAACCGCGCGCGCGCCTTTTCGACGTTGACCCTGGCGAGGGTACCGAGTACGATTTGGTATCGGATCTTAATGCCAGGGAGAGCACGTATCTCATAGAGAAATATGCGATTAGCAAAGCTCTATGCACGCACTGCTGTGCTGGCTTGTCTCGCCTTGGGGGCTTGCGCCTGCCAGACCGCGCAGAAGCCGGTTTCGCTTCTGCCGCCCGGAAAGGCACCCGCGCTCAAGCCGACTACGGCTTCGGCGCAAGTTCCGACAAACGCTCCAACGACCTCCACTCCCGCGCCGGTTCCGGCGGACGATGCGGCGCCTCAAAAGCCAGCGCGCACCGAATCTGCTCCTGCGGAAACGTCATCCGGTCCGGCCATGGACGCGGTCGGAGATCTGATTGCCCGGGCCGAAAAGGAATACCAGACGGGACTGGTGAACCATCAGGCCGGGAAGACCGATGAGGCCAAGCAGAATTTTGATAACGCGCTCAACGCCCTGCTAAGCAGCAACCTTGACATCCGGTCCGACGATCGCCTGCAGGCGGAGTTTGACCGCATCGTCACCGGTGTGAACCAGCTTTACCCGAACGGCACGGCGCCGAGCGACACCGAGGCGCAGCAGAAGTCCGAACCGGCGCCGATCGACGAGACCAACGGCCTGACGCCCGCGCCCGATGCCAGCATCAAAGCCAAGGCACAGGCCGAGATTAAGAACACGCATTCGGACCTGCCGCTGATGATGACCGACCAGGTCGCCGGGTTCATCACCTATTTCTCTGGTCGCGGACGCGGCGGCTTTGAGCGCGCGTTTGCTCGGTCGGGACGCTACCACGACATGATCGTGGCGACTTTAAGGCAGGAAGGCGTTCCCCAAGATCTGATCTATCTCGCGCAAGCCGAATCGGGATTCCATCCGCTGGCGGTGTCGCGGGTGGGGGCACGCGGCATCTGGCAGTTCATGGGCAGTCGAGCCCGAGGATATGGTCTCTCGCACAACATGTGGGTCGATGACCGCCAGGATCCGGAAAAATCGACTCGCGCCGCTGCCCGCCATTTGAAAGATCTCTACAACGAGTTTGGCGACTGGTATCTCGCCATGGCGGCTTACAATTCCGGACCCGGCACGGTGCAAGCTGCGGTGAAGCGCACCGGTTACGCTGATTTCTGGGAGCTCTATCGCCGCAACGTTCTGCCCAAAGAGACGCGCAATTACGTGCCGATCATTCTGGCCGTCACGATCATGACCAAGAATCCGTCGCAGTATGGGCTGGACGACGTCGCGATGGACCGCGCGGCGGATTACGACCGGGTAACGGTCAACTATCCAGTGGATCTGCGCCTGGTGGCGGAGTGCGTCGATTCCTCATCCAGTGAACTGCAAGATCTGAATCCCAGCCTGTTGCGCCTTACCACGCCGCGTGCGGGGAACTTTGAGCTGCATCTGCCCGCCGGAACCAAAGAGCAATACGAGACAGCCATCGCCTCCATTCCGGCGGACATGCGTCTGTGGTGGCGCTTTCACACGGTTCATTCCGGTGACACGCTGGCTTCGCTGGCCCGGAATTATCACACAACCGCCAAGTTGATCTCGGCCGCAAACCACCTGGAGGGCGCCGAACTGGAAGCTGATGCGAAGCTAGTGATCCCGGTTGCGCCGGGGAAGCACCCGCTGAGCGACACGGCGACTTACGCCCGCCGCATCACCCGCTATAAAGTTCACTCGGCAGATACCGTCGAGAGCGTCGCCGACAACTTCGGCATTTCTCCGCAGATGCTGCGGCGGTGGAACGGCCTGCATGGCGACAGTCTCCGGGGACGCAGAGTGCTGGCGCTGCATCTGCCGATTTCTCCGGGTGCAGGGGATGCCGAGGTAGCATCCTCGCGAACGTCGTCGCGAAACCGGTCGACGCGACCAAAGGCCACTCAAACGGCGAGCGCGAAGCCTCCCGCCACCAAGTCGGCACAAATCGAGCGCGAACCAAGCGTACAGGCCGCAGTGGTTCATCACAAAGTGAAGAGCGGCGAGACCCTCTATTCCATCGCCAATGCCTATCGAACCAGCGTCGCCGCCCTCAAGCGCGACAACCGCAACGTCGGTGTGATCCGTCCGGGCATGATTCTGATCGTGCAAGCCTCCCGGTAGGTTCTCCCGAGGTTTGAATTCGCTTCTTTTCATCTCCCCCTTAATATCGCTGTCACCTGCCATTGATTTCGCCCGGCTGCTTCTCTAGCTGCGTCTCAAATCCCCCGCAACGTTCTGCGAATTGTCCCGAATCCGAAGTCACGAGGCTTCAACCTTTTTGAACCAAGTCGAGACCCGGCAGATTGCCCCTACCCTGGTGCAAGCTCTGGGGTGAACCCGAACCAGTTGAGCGCAGTCCGGTCTGAGCACACCCAAACCCTGCCGGGACTGCCCTTTCCCCAAAAATAGCTCTGGTCATCAAGCAAGCGGGTAGCTCCGGCTCTCCGAATTTCGCAAGGCCGTCTCGACGGATCCGTCTTTTCTTTGGCGGCGAGATTTCGCAATTCAGCGCCGGCCCATTGAGTTCGCGCAACCGCCCAGACACGACAATCTGCTCCTCGAATTCTTCTTTCTTTTGCTTGCGCTCTGTGATAACAGATAAACGAACCTGCGGTGATTGCGGTGATCGCGGGTTGCAAGCTACAGGGAATGTCGTGCTATAATCGCGCGCCGTTCCAGCAGAAGTTTCCGGTGGTCTTTTAAATTCTTTGTGCCCGCAGCCGGGCAGCCCTATCCGCACCCGGCCGCCACTGAAATCAGGAGGAGCAATGACGTTCAACGATCCGACGCTGTACGCACGTGATGAAGAAGAAGAATTCGGCGACAGCGGCGCTTACAGCGAGTCGCTGGAAGAAGATTTCGAAGAAGAAGAAGAGGAAGAAGAATCCGGCACTCCGTCTCCCGAACCGAGCGAGCCGGCATCCATTGCCGTCCCTCCGCCTCCCGCGCCTAAGCACAAGCCCGCGCCGGTTGCCCCCAGTGGTGGTGGAGGCGGCGGCACGCCCCCAGCGAAAAAGAAAGCCGCCAAGAAACCGGCTCCCAAGAAAGCGGCGAAGAAAGCGGCGAAGCCGGCGAAGAAGAAGGCTGCCAAAAAGACTGCGAAGAAAAAAGCAGCGAAGCGACCGGCGAAAAAGGCGGCAAAAAAAGGCAAGAAGCGACGATAGGTGGGCCGAGAAAGCTCGCAAAACGTTGGCTTTGGGAAAAACCGTGCCCCCACGGCGCGGTTTTTTCTTGCCTCAGGGAATCCTCCGATGAGCTATCCCATAGTCAATGTTGGCTCGCCTTTTGGCTGATCCTGGCGTTATCTGGCGGTAAAAACACCGCCATACACCCTGAGGTCGGAAAGCAACTGAGTTCGGCCCGGCGCAAAATCTTAGCTTGGCTGCCAACCGCCATTCCACTTGATACTGTGCCGCTTTAATTTTTTCGCGTAGCGCTGGCAGTGCTTTTCTCCGCTCACCTACGTCACGGATTCAACTTTTCCCGGCGCAAACATAATCGCAAATTCCGCCGACCCGAAAGGTTGGGCTGTTTGCCAAATTTGGACGGTCCGCCGTGATTTCACGCGTGCCGGTTCCATCGTTCTCGCCTTCTCGGCCGAGATGCGCGTGGAATACCGCTCGATGGTGAAGGCTTTCCTGGAATCGTCCTGCGCCGGATGGCGCCGGCTTCTCGCTCGTTACCTGGGCCGGCATCTGGCCCGGTTACTGGGGCCTGAGCCACTGAAAACAGCGGGGCAATCCCGGCGAGAGAGAGCAAAGGGAGCAGAGTTTTCAACAAGCATGGTCCTACCAATCTCGAGGGACCGGCCCGGGGCTCGCTGGCCCGAAACGTTACCATACTTTACTTCTTCACTTCTTTCGCGGCCACTGCGCCCAAGCATTTTCCGTACAACTCGAGCAGGTGGGCGGCATAGTCTTCCGGCTTGGCAGCAGAACCGGTGCCCTGAAATCCTACGCCTGAGGAGGCGGTTCGACCGTATCCCGTCGTCATGGCGATGAATTTCATCAGATCGAGTGCGATATCTTCATTGCGGCGTGCGTGGCCCGAGCCTGTTGCGGGAACTTCTTCCATGAGTCCCTCTCCTCTTCCGGAAAGAATCGGTAATTCGTCTTCGTCTTCGAAATCCTGCATGATGCAAAGAACTCCGCCAGCGATGATAGCAGGGTCGGCAGTGCGTCGGCGGGAGCGGCCTTCGGGCCAAACCACCAACAAGGTGAGAGCAAATCCGAAGACCACGCCGCAAAAGGCCTTCAGCCGCGTAATTTCACCGCCCCGCCAACGGAAATACTTTTCCGGGAACAAGTGCTGTCTATGCTCCGAGGGAAATGTGCGGGAGAAGCGCGATCGTGTCCGCCTGCAGCGTTGCGGGCGATTGCGAGGAAAACGACCCATCGGCCCAATGAATGAATTCTTTGCTGGCGCGCGAGATCCGATTGAATCCATCGCCCCTCGCGCAGCTTACTTATCTCGCCTCACTTCACTCATCAATCCCATTAGATTCGTTTCCGAGTCGCGGAAGAAAACCATCCACAAATCGTGATCGGGCATTCGCGCGATTACGTGCGGCTCGTCTTCGAAGCGCACGCCGTTTTCTTTCATTCGGGCGTGCGCTGCCTGAATGTCGGGCACGGCGAAATAAAGAACCGAGCCCGGATGATCGAACTCAGGCTTCTCCGGCAGCGTCAGCATGAGGCGCACTCCGCCGCAATCGAAGAAGGCCAGCCCTGGAGGCGCTTTAAACAGCAGGTTGAGTCCCATTTTGTCTTGATAAAAAGCGGTGGCGCGCTCCAAGTCGTGTGCGTTGATGGCAATCTGTCCGATGTGCGAGATTCCGATTCCGGTTGCGGTTATACTCATGGTTTGACCTCCAGCAGTGATTTAATTAGCATAGCTAACTATATTTCATTGTCTTCGTCAAGCGAAAAACTCAGGCGAGCGAGAGACAGAGTGCAGGGGCCCAAGCCGTTTCCACATTCCGAAAACGGGGCCGACGGAGAGGTTGTAGAAGTTAAAGTCGGAGGCCAGGCCGAAGCTAAACCCGAGGCTGATGTCCTCGCCATTGCCGATCGGCTGCATTCCACTGCCATTCACCTGCTACGTCATCTGCGCAAGCAGGACATCGCAACCGGCGAAGGGCCGGCTCGCCTGTCGGCGCTGTCTGTGCTGGTTTTCGGTGGTCCCAAAACCCTGGGGGAACTCGCCGCCGCGGAGCAGGTCAAGCCTCCTACCATGAGCCGGATCGTGGCCGGGCTGGCGCGCAGCCGCCTGATCGAAATCACCGCTGACAGCCGGGACGCGCGGCGCAAACGTATTCGGGCTACCGCCAAAGGCGCCCGCCTGCTTCAGAAAGGGCGACAGTTGCGCATCGCATACCTGGCGGCTCATCTGGATAGGCTCGATGCCGAAGATCTCTCGAAACTTGGCGAAGCCGTGGAAATTCTCAAACGCTTGCTCGAAGGCTGGCTCTGATTTCACTTCGGGGGTAATCGCAGGTGGGTACCACTTCACTCGTATGAGGGATTTCGTTCGCTTTATCCGCTGCTGGTCAGGTTCATGTCGTTGCGCATTGCGCGCGAGCGACTGGGATTAGCGGCGTTGGTGGTGCTGCTGTCGTTTGTATGTTCCGGCGCGCATCTGCTCGTAACCCAACGGGACGCGCCGCCACAGTGGGCCTAGGCCAGTCGGGTATGCAGTTCGGCGACTTCTGGCTCAGGGGCTTGGCGGTTATCGACGAAGGTTGTTGCCTTTCGTCTCCCGGGCAGCACACGCGCGAAGAATTTCCTTTCGATTTATCCCTGACGCGCTTTCGTGAAACAGGTCCCCTTCGCCGACACGCATCGTCGCGCTCTCATCGTCAGCGACTCGACGGAACCATATTGTGTTAGGCGGGTCACAAAACTGTCGCGTGGCATTCCGCCTTCCGCTGCCGCAGGCTGGACATACCGCCGGACAGCCCCCGGGACCGTAGATGAGCCGGGAAAATCACTGAGACGGCAACCCAGACCAACGAATCACCAACTTAATTCGATAGCTGGAGTTGAGCTTTTTCGATCAGACTAATGGCATTTGAACTGCTAGTTTTGAAGTCTAAGTCGTAACCGACTGGTGCCGAAACGCCGGAAAGTGGCATTGCCGCCCGGAGAATTGCACTTATCATGAAACGAATTGCACCCATCCGGGTCGTTTGTTTTTGCCTGTTGGCGGCTTGCGAAGCACTATGTCAGAGCGGGCGTCCGCAGGTTGGGGTGCATCATGGCCAGCAGCTGCAAGGCCTTGGCGGGCAGCGCCAGCGGAGAGTTTTCACGTCATTGCCCGATGCCCCCTCGGCACAGGTTCTAGACTCGGCAGCCAAGTTTCAAAGGCTTGCGGATCAGGCGCGCCTGTTCCCAACGATGGGGCTGGCGGCAATCAACACCAGCGTACTGCGCGAAACGCAGCCGGGAATCATGCTTCCGGAAGCCCCGAGCGCAACCATGCTCGACAAAACGGTCCCTCGCCAAACTGGGGCTAACGTTTTTATGGGGAAATATCTGAATTCGTCGGTGCTGAATCGGAGTCCGCGCTATCAGCCGTCGTCCAGCGAGAGGGTGATGGAGCGCGCGACGGATGCCGCCTCGAGGATTTTTGTCATGCGGGACGAAATGGGGAAGCGCAAGCTGAACACTCCGTATTTTCTTAGGGTACTGACTTCGGTCGCTGCCGACAGCGCCTCGCGACGCTATCGGGCGCACTCCGGTACGGCGCCGCTCAGCGATTTCGGTTCCACGATTGGCAATGATGCGGGAAGGAACCTGCTCCACGAATTTGGGCCTGGCATCCGGCAAGTGCTGACGAGCCATATGCCGGCATTCATATCCCGAATCGAGGAACGTATCAGCCCGCCTGCCAGATAATGCCCTGTCGTTTTTATCGAGGAAATGTCTACCGAAAGGACCCCGCCCTGGGGCTCTGCCTGATTCCACGCTGGCCTTGCGAAGCGTAGATTAATCAGGAGGTGGAATTTCATGCTTCCGAAATTCATGCTCTCGAAATCAATGTTTCGCTCGGACCGGGGACATCCCTCTAGTTCAGCGTTTGATCTGGTTTTCGGGTCGGTGGGAGCAGCCATCGCGCTGGTCCTGCTGGCGGGCACTTTCGCTCTAGGACAAAGTAATACGCCTCAACCCCATAACAAGCCCGTCGGCGGGGGAGCAGTCGCTCGCGGAAAATATATCGTGGAACGCGTGGCCATGTGCGGACAATGCCACACACCGCGCGACACCGATGGAACTCCCGAGCGGGCTCGATGGTTGCAGGGCGCTCCTGTCCCCTGGCAACCTACGAAGCCCGACTCCAACTGGCCGATCAGTGCGCCGCGTATTGGACGGACTCCGTTGCCCGCCAGCGATGAGGACATGATCAAACTATTGACGACGGGCGTCTGGACCACCGGGAATCAGCTCCGTCCCCCGATGCCTCAGTTTCGAATGGACCGGGGAGACGCCGAAGCGGTGGTTGCTTATCTAAAGTCTTTAACTGCGCAACAATAATCCGTCCGGAAAGTATCGTGCCGTCAATCCGTGGCCAAACTCTGCAACCCAATCTGCCCCTCTTGCGGCGTGCCAGCCTCTCCGACCCAAATGATCAGAAAGCGCGCATCGCAACCGTTCGACACTAGATTCACTACTTCGCCGGCTTTCAGTCGGAATTCAACGCCGCCGATACGTGCTCCGCGATGGCTGACATCGATTAAGTGAGTCGTCTGCGGAAGGGATTCCTGGTGATCAGTGGGCGGATGGTCAAAGGAGTTGTGGTCGCTGGGTTGGTGGTCATCGTTCTGATGGTCAGGCTGATGGTCAGGGTTCTGATGGACATGGTTCTGATCGTCACGGGCCCTCACCTGAACGGGCAGGGTCACCGAGATCCTTGGTTCCCGGCGATGATACGCGAAAGGTTCGCTCAGGCTGAGTTCCGGCGCGTCTTCGGGGGAAACTGCCAACTGGTACTTTTCGAGTTCGAGAAGAAATTGCCCTTTGGTAAGAGAGGCTCCGGTACGAAACAATTCCAGCAGAGGGTCGGGTTCTGCGTCGTTCTTCGGAGGTTGTGCCGCTCCCGATGAAGGGGCGGCATCGTGGTCCCAATCGATTCCTTCGGGCTCGACCAGCACGTCAGAAACGGTGTCCGGGCTGGCATACATTTTCTGGATTACTTCTTGCAATCGCTGCCGGTTTGCAGGCGTCCGGGGCAGAAACTCGATTCCCATACCGAGTTCCGGATCCATAAATTGTACTTTTCCCTGCGTCTTTACTGAACCATCGGCGGCCTGGAGCAGCAGTTCCACCCGCGTCTGCGGAGGAAAGGGGGACTGGGTCCGCAAGAAGCATCCAGCAGAACTGAGCCCCGTAAGGCTGCAGCGGATGGGCGGGTCGTGCTTCTCTCCCGACTGCAAATGCAACCATTCTTTCAGGCCTTGGTGGGAGGCGTCGGACAGTGTCGCGAACTGGATGCCGGCATGATGGCGCGAATCTTGCCAGGCAATCGTCCCCCTGGCTTCGATTACTGTTGTGGTGTCGGGTAAGGCGAAGCTGAATGCGATGGGGCCGATTCTCTTGCCGGGCGCTCCGGAGAATCGGACTGCCATTCCGCCCTCGCTCAAGCTGGAGATGGAGACCTGCTCACCCTCTCCGTTCTGGAACCGAAAATATGCGGCGATTTTCACTGGCAGCCGAACCGACCGGCGGCGCTCTCGTTTCATGAGAGCACGCGCAGCTCGAAAACTCGACTTCGCCTTTTCGGTCGAGATGGGCTTGAAGATAACAAAGTTCGCGCCCAGTTGGAAGGCAGCCTGCAAGTTGGTGCGGGCTTCGATGATCGCGATCGCCATGGATTTACTGTTGCGCTGCCCGGAGCGCATGCTTTTCAGCAGCCCGAAACTGTGCTCGTCTTTACAGTCAATGATGACGGCCCCGAAGGTGCGGTGGGCCAACACTTTGGCTCCGCTCACGTCGTCCGCGCAGTGCTCGACGTCAATTTCTAATTCGCCGAGGACGCCGCGCAGCACGCGCAAGGATCGTTCGTCGGAGCAGATTAACAGCGACGTTAAACCCATGACACGCTAATGATACGAAAAACGTAACCACATCCAAAGGTTACGGAAGTAACGCTAAATTAAAGTGCTGGTTAAATTAAAGTGCTGGTAGTTGCGCTGCGCGGGTTCAAGGCCGCGACGCCACGAATGCACCCGCCTATTCCCTAGAGGTCATCATCGGCGCTATTTTCGTCTCTCGAAAGCGAAAGAGATCTGAATCCGGCAGAGGGGCGTGAGGATATTTCCCAGAGGGTGGAAGCGCAGGCCGGGATCATGGCGCAAGCCCTGATGGATGGGCAGAACGGGCACTGGCTACAGTGAAGTGCTGGTTTGAAGTGGCGTCGATCTGTCCGCCGACGACCGATGGAAGTCTTACGACCAGGGATGAAGGTTGCCGGGCGACAACTTTACTCCCGCGGTTGAATATTCCGGATGAACCGATCAGACGCGACGAAGAGGACGAACCGGAGAGAAGGGCGCGAGACCAGTCCCGGGGGGGCGTAGCCCGGGAAGCCGCAGGCGGGAGCGAATCGAACAAGCGAAACGCCGAGCCGAAAGGTTTAGAGCCAAAGCTTGGGACGGATGGCGAAGAAAGCAAGGAAGTCAATTCGCGGGTGTGATCGGTACCGTAGAATGAAGCGGAGCAGTGCGACGAGAACAAGCGGTGGCAGTCTGAGTCGGGCCGAAGGCAAGAATTCCTGTCGTTCGCAAAAACCGCGAAGGATGGGTCACGAGCGGGCCGCTTTACCGAAGAGACGACAAAGGACGATGGATATCACATGGTTGACCGACCGCATCGCGGTCGGGGGCGGGATCTGGACGTCGGCCAATATGGCGCAGGTGGCGAGGGCAGGGATCACACACATCATCGACATGCAGATTGAGTTCGATGACACGCCGCTGGGAGTAGCTCAGGGAATTGAGGTGCTGTGGAATCCGACCGATGACGATTTTGAGGCAAAGCCGCCCGCATTGTTTCAGAGGGGCGTGGATTTTGCGCAGGCGGCGCTGGAAGGAAAGGACGCGAAGTTGTTGATCCACTGTGCGGCGGGCGTGCACCGGGCGCCGATGATGGCGCTGGCGGTTTTGGGCTCGATGGGATGGGGCCTGGAGAACGCGATGGAGTTGATTGAGAGACGACGTCCGGTGGCGGATTTTGCCGGGGTGTATGTGCGGAGCGTGGAGGAATTCTTGGGTGTGTGAGGAGCTAAGCGACCATCAGGCTCGTGCCAGGAAACAGCAGGTGTCCGCTCCACTTCGGTCGGGATGACGGTTTGGGCAATCAAGGCGGAAGACAGCGGCGTGGTGGATTTGAGGGGAAGGGAAACGATCACTGCGGCAAAATCATTAATCAATGGACAGAACTGTCGATTGCCTCAATGCCTCTACGTGGGCGACGAACCCGGGTCAGCAGCCGACCGCTAACCCCCAGCAGTAATGCATGGATGCCGAGAAAGTCCAAGAGTTTAACGCAAAGGACTCCCAGGAACACAACGGTACATGTTGTCCTCCCATTAATATTAATATTTACGGTTTTATTTGCTGGCCCGCCGGGATCAAGCCTCTATCCGACCTCTTCGCTCCAAGTTTCGAGATTCTTTTTCACCAGGGCCATGAACTGATCGGCGACGGCGCCGTCGATGAGGCGGTGATCGTAACCGAGCGTCAGATGCACGACGGAGCGAATCGCAATTGAATCACTGCCATCTTTGTCGGTGATCACCATCGGTTGCTTCGTGATTCCGCCGACGCCCATGATGGCGGAGTTTGGCTGGTTGATGATGGGAAGGCCAAAGACGGCGCCAAATTGGCCAGGATTGGTGATGGTGAAGGTGGAACCTTCGACGTCGTCGGGCTTGAGCTTCTTGATGCGGGCGCGCTCGCCGAGATCGGAGATGCCGCGCTGCAGGCCGAGAAAGTTCAGGTCTCCCGCATTCTTCAGGACGGGAACGATCAGGCCCCAGTCGAGAGCGACCGCGATGCCCATGTTGATTTGGCGGTGATAGCGGATGTTATCGCCCTCAAGCATCGCGTTGATGATCGGCCACTGTTGCAGGGCGATGACGGCAGCGCGTACGAAGAAGGGCATGAAGGTTAGGCGTGCCCCGTGGCGCTGCTCGAATCCGGTTTTTTGTTTATTCCGCAGATTGACGATGCGGGTGAAATCGACCTCGTACATGCAGTGCACGTGAGCGCTGGTGCGTCGCGACTCGATCATGTGCTTGGCGATCAGCTTGCGCATGTTGGTCATGGGGACCAGGTCGCCGGGATACGAAGTCGGAGCGGATGGAGTAGTGGGGCGCGATGGGGTTGGCGCGGGCGCGCTGGGCGGTGGAGCGGCGGTCGCCGGTATACCGGGGGCGGCGGCTGGAGACGACTGGCTTTCGATGAAGGACAGGATATCCTGTTTGGAGATGCGGCCACCGAGTCCGGTGCCGGAAACCTGAGAAAGACTGACTCCGTGTTCCCGTGCGATTTTGCGGACCAGCGGCGAGGATCGCGCTTCTTCTTCCGTTTCGTCTTTGTGAGCCGCGGGAGGCGGAGTGGCTGGCTGCGGCGCGGGAGCGGGTTTTTTCCCCGCTGGCGTCTTCGTCTCGTCAGTTTTCGCGTCTTCAGTCTTTGCGGTCTTTTCAGAGGCGGGCGCGAAAGGTTTGGCGGCAGCGGCGGCAGCTTCGCCATCCACAGCGATGGTTCCGACAACGGTGTTCACGCCGACGGTGGTGCCTTCGCTGACTTTAATTTCCTGTAGGACACCAGAGGCTGGCGCGGGAATCTCGGCGTCAACCTTGTCGGTGGAAATTTCGAAGAGCGGTTCGTCCCGTTGAACCTTGTCGCCGGGCTTCTTCAACCACTTGGTAATAGTGCCCTCCACGATGGATTCGCCCATCTGGGGCATGATGATGTCAGTTGGCATGATTTCCTTCCACGCGGACCACGGTTTTAATCGCGGGCCGATCGCAACCGAATATTATAGCGTTTGGAAGAGGTTACTGAGGGGGTGACGGTACCGCGCCTACCGCGCCCCTGCGCCGCACACCAAGCCGACTCAACAGTCCGTCTAATGATGGTCGTGATCGTGCATTCCTTCTTTTTTCTCGAGAGCGGGCTCGACCCCGAAGCTGGTTTTCCAATATTCCTGCACCGCCGGTGGAAGTTTATCGAGGTGGGAGAGCAGCAGGGTGATCTTCCACATGTCCTGCTCGCTGAGAGTTTTGTCCCAGCCGGGCATGCCGGTGTAACGCACACCGGTGCGGATGGTGTAGAAGATGTGCCACTCCGGATCGTCCGGCGGATCGGAGATGAGATTCGGGGGCGGCGGATAAAACGACATCGCCAGCGGTGACGGCTTGCGGTCGAGGCCTCCGTGGCAGAGGGCGCAGTTCATGGTGTAGAGCTTCATCCCGTCTTCCAGATTCGGGTCGGTGGGGGTGAGGGGGTTTGTGACGCGCGGAGCGTGGCGCTCCATGGAGGCATCGACGGCTCCCATCGCCAAGCGGCGTTCCAGGTGCGGAGGCTCGACGTTCGCCGCCGTGGGGAAGAAACCGAGCATGGCCAAGCCCAGACCGCCCAGGACGAGCACCAGGAGCGTCACGATCACACCGAGAGCGAATTTTCCCATGGATCCTCCGGACGGCTATTGTGGCAGATGGGCGGGCTCGGGCGCTAGTTGTGAGCGTCGATTAAAGACGCCTGGCTTCGCTCGGCGGAACCGGCGAGGCGCCCGTTCTCACCTATTTCATGTTTTTCCCACTCAATACGTTTTCAGCTTGCGCGCCTCGCGGACCACATCTTCAACCTTGGGGAGGTAGTGCAGTTCCTGCGGTGGGGAAAAAGGGACGGCGGAATCCAAGCCAGCAATGCGAACGATGGGGCCGTCAAGATCGTCGAACGCTTCTTCGTTGATGATGGCTGCGATTTCGCCTGCCAGGCCGCCGGTGCGCGAGTGCTCGTGCAGCACGATGACTTTGTTGGTCTTCTTCACAGTCTGCGCGATGGCTTCGCGGTCGAGCGGGGAGACAGTGCGCAGGTCGAGGATTTCGAGATCGATCCCGTCGTTGGCCAGAAGGTCGGCGGCTTCGAGCGCCGTATGGACCATCGCGGCGTAGGTGATGACGCTGAGGTCGCGACCTTCGCGGGCGAGGTTCGCTTTGCCGATGGGGACGACGTAATCTTCCGTGGGGACTTCGCCCTTGATGCGGCGATAGAGATATTTGTGCTCGAAGAAGATGCACGGATTGTTATCGCGAATGGCGGCTTTGATCAGGCCTTTGGCGTCGTAGGGCGTGGCCGGGCAAATGACTTTGAGACCGGGATTGTGGACGAACCACATTTCGGGATTCTGCGAGTGGAACGGGCCGCCATGGACGTATCCGCCGCTCGGGCCGCGCAGAACGAGCGGCGCGGGTGCGCCCCACAGGTAATGCGTTTTTGCGACCATGTTGCTGATCTGGTTGAAGGCGCAGCCGATGAAATCCATGAACTGAAATTCGGCCACGGGGCGCATGCCGGTCAGCGACGCTCCGAAGGCCGCGCCTACGATGGCGGACTCGGCGATGGGCGTGTCGATGACGCGCTCGGGGCCGAAGCGGTCGATAAAACCGTCGGTGACCTTAAAAGCCCCGCCATAAATTCCGATGTCTTCGCCCAGACAGAAAACGGAGGGGTCGCGGTCCATTTCTTCCCAGATTCCCTGGCGGATGGCTTCGACGTAGGTGAGGAGCATAGTTAGAATTCTTTCGCCACAGATTTACCCGGATCCACTCTCCGGCTGATTTCTTGATAGAAACATTCGCCAGCGAATCGACTCAGAGGCCGCGCCAATTTCCCCCTGACATTTCCGACTCCTCTTTTCGATTTCTTCATCAGGCTTCAAACTTCCGCTGCTTCTTCCAGCAAATGGATACAGCAGGGCCTGCTATTTTCCCTATTTCAAATGCACTGCCGCTTCCGTTTGTTTGAAAGTGCCGCTACCCTTCTTTACTTTCGGCATGCCGTATTTCGGCTTGATCTCGTGGCATCCGTCCTCACAGAACACGCCTCCTTCGGCGGAATTCTGGGGTCGGCATCGGCGAGTTCACCGCTATTTCGCGTTCGGCTTCGATCACGCGCTCGACATCTGAGATTAACTCAGTATTCTCCTTCGCCGTCAGCCACTTTTTTTCTTTCACCAGATAATTTTCGAACCGGGCGATGGGGTCGCGCTTCTTCCAGAAGTCGAACATCGGCTTGGGCACATAGGCGGCGGCGTCGTGAATGGCGTGGCCTTTCATGCGCATCATTTTGGCTTCGATCAGCGTGGGGCCTTCGCCGCGGTGGGCGCGCTCGACGGCGTCGCGGGCCGCGTCGTAGACCTGGCAGGCGTCGGTGCCGTCGACAATCACGCCGGGGATGCCATACCCGATGGCGCGTTCCGCAAGGTCTTTGCAGCGATACTGCAGTTCCGACGGCGTGGAATATGCCCAGAGATTCGATTCGACGAAGAGGATGAGGCCGAGATTCTGTACGGCGGCGAAGTTGATGCCTTCGTAGGTGACGCCGGTGGATTGGCCTCCGTCACCGATGTAGGTCATGACGGCGACGTTGCGTCCCTGAAGCCGCGCGCCCAGCGCCACGCCGGAGAGCACGGGAATGAGGTCGCCGAGCATGGAGATGGGCGAGACCATGTTGCGCTTTTCGATGTCGCCGAAGTGCGAGGTGCCGTCACGGCCACGCGTAGGGGAATCGGCTTTGGCCATGTACTGCATCATGGTGTCACTGGCGCGGAACCCGCGGACCAGCAGCGAGCCCTGGTTGCGAATCATGGGCGCGAACCAGTCGTCCTTATCGAGCGCATAGGCGGAGGCGCAGGAGCAGGCTTCCTGGCCGAGCCCGAAATAAACTCCGCCGACGACCTTGCCCTGCTTGTAGAGATTCTCGAGCGCGACTTCCATCTTGCGGTTGAGCAGCATGTAGCGGTAGATCTCGACGCATTGCTTTTTGTCGAGATATTTCGAGTCGCGGAGGGGTGGCACGGGAGCGTTGAGATTGCCAGTTACTTCGTAGCGGACGTGCTCGACCCCGTCTTTATCTTTCGCGATCGCCTGGCGGACCGTGAGGTCGGGATGCTCCAGGCGGTAATCGGGAATGCAGTAGGTTCGGACTGCAGAGTGGTTGGAGTTGTCTCCCCGAGTCGAGCTTCGTTCGACCGGTGGGTCGAGGGCAGCCGCCCCCACATGGGCGTTGCTGGGGTCCGCTCCGTTGCGCGAACGATTCCCGTTGGAGTTGAGCTTGGATTTGGTTTTCTTGTTCTGCATTTGTAGGCGACGCTCTAAGCGTAATCTATTGATGGTATCGCGAGTGCGGGGCGAAGTGCTAGAGAGACGGCGGAGCGGCCAGCGATTCCGCAAAGTGCCATCTTCCCATCGAGTACGCCGCTGATTTGACTCCGGTTGTGGAACGCAAGGAAGCTGGAGCGAGTTGGAATGCTCGCGGGATGGAGAAAACGGTTGATTTTTGAAGT
>Ga0210406_10000268_pt1 | contig 76642 bp, 76 predicted proteins | sample IncBWC30MmetaG_FD_155454 | JGI IMG/M metagenome (GOLD analysis project Ga0210406, IMG submission 155454) | Forest soil microbial communities from Barre Woods Harvard Forest LTER site, Petersham, Massachusetts, United States - Inc-BW-C-30-M | ecosystem: Environmental > Terrestrial > Soil >...
GAGCGCACCGGATCGATCCAGGGGCCGTTGCTGGGTTATGAGACCTTCACTGCCTTCATGCTGGAAGCAACATTCTTCGGCGTCGTGCTCCTCGGTCGCGACCGCGTGCCGCCCTGGTTCTACTTTCTCTCCTGTTGCATGGTCTCGCTCGGCACCATGTTCTCGTCCTTCTGGATCCTCGCCAACAACAGTTGGATGCAGGTGCCGCTGGGCCATGTCATTGTCAACGGCAGGATCGAGCCGGGCGACTGGTGGGCCATCACCACCGGGCCCATCATGCGGATTCGATGGCCGCACATGCTGCTGGCCGCCTTCTTGACCACCGGCATGTGCGTGGCGGCCACCGGCGCCTGGTACCTGCTGCGCGGCAAGGACTTGCCGGAGTCGCGCGCCATGCTGCGCTGGGGGCTCGGGCTCGTTGCCGTTATGATCCCGATCCAACTGTTCTTCGGCCACTTGACGGGCCTCTACGTGCTTCAGCATCAGCCTGCGAAGTTCGCTGCGATCGAGGCGCGCTGGAAAACCCAGCAGCCGGCAAGCGAGGTGCTGATCGCTCTGCCCGATCCATTCGCGGAGCGGAATCTCTTTGCGATCGAAATCCCTAAGCTCGGCAGCTTCATCGCCTCCGGCAATTGGACCGCGCGCGAGATTGGGTTGGAGACCTTCCCGCCCGAAGACCGCCCACCGGTGATCATTCCCTTTTTCGCTTTCCGCATCATGGTGGGAATGGGCCTGATAATGCTCGCGGTATCCTGGTTTGGAAGTTTTCTGCGCTGGCGCGGCCGGTTGGAGAGCACTCGCTGGTTTCTGTGGGTGGCGTTCCTGTCCTTCCCGAGCGGCTTCATCGCCGTGCTGGCGGGATGGTTTACCGCCGAAGTCGGCCGCCAGCCCTGGGTAGTGTACGGCCTTCTGCGCACGAAGGACGCTGTAACGCCGTCTTTGACGACGGGTGACGTGCTGTTTTCGCTGGCGTGCTACGTGATCGCCTACGCCACAATATTCGGCTTCGGTCTATTTTTCATTCACCGACTTTTACGCGATGGCCCAGGGCGCGATGCGTCGGACCGGGCGAAAATGACTCCGGCTCGGCCGCTGGCTGTCGCAATGCAATCCTCCACGGAGGAACTCCGATGAGTGCGACGGACCCCTCAGCGCTAGCCCTGTTCTGGGTCGCCGTGATCGGCGTGGCGATTCTCGCCTATGTCGTCCTGGACGGCTTTGACCTCGGCGTCGGGATCCTTTTTGGCGCCACCAAAGACGAGGCGCTGCGGGATGGAATGATCGCCTCGATTTCTCCATTCTGGGACGGCAACGAGACTTGGCTGATCGTGGTGGGCGCAACGTTGTTCGCAGCCTTCCCCGCCGTCTACGCAGTGTTCCTGGGGGCTTTTTACATCCCGGTGCTGCTGCTTCTCTTGGGACTGATATTCCGCGGCGTCGCGTTCGAATTCCGCGCTCGGGGCACTGCACAAGGATTCTGGGATCGCTGTTTCGTGGTCGGCTCGGTCGTCGCGGCCTTTGTCCAAGGGGCTGCGGTTGGAGCCATGATCCGCGGAATTCCTGTCGTGAACGGCCAATTTTCCGGAGGCTCGTTCGACTGGGTCGCAGCGTTTCCGATCCTGCACGGGATCGGCCTCGTGCTTGGTTATGCGCTGCTGGGCGCGGGCTGGTTGGTCCTTAAATCCGAAGATCCGCTACGCAGCTGGGCGCGCAGTCGCATACCGGTGCTTGCCACTGCGGTTGTCGCGGTCCTGTGCGTTGCTGTCGTGATGGCGTTCATCGATCGGGTCCGCATGACTGGAAGCCTCTTCCTCGACCGTCCCTGGGGCTTTGTCTTTCCGCTGATCGGCATCCTCGCCATCGTGGGTATTTTTGCGGGAGTGAGTCAGCGTCGCGACTCATGGCCGTTCGCCATGACGGTCGTGCTCTTCGTGGCCGCCTTTCTCTCGCTCGCGGTGATGTTCTGGCCGTACATGATTCCCTACAGCGTCACGGTGGCCGCGGCGGCAGCGCCTCAGGCTTCCTTGTCTTTCCTGTTTTGGGGCGCCGGACTGTTCGTGCTGCCGGTGATCAGCGCCTACACCGCGGTCGTCTACTGGATGTTTCGCGGTAAGCAGCGCAAAGGCTACACCCCAACAAGCGCGCCGCTGACCCACCCGGGCATGGACTCGGGCGTGGTAGAAAGGCGTGAACTTATTCAGTAACCCTGACCAACTCGAAGTCGCGAAAATCTCGTCGTGTCCTTAGCGAACCCGCCGGCGCGTCGCAGTTCCCCCGCCAACGCCTCATTCAGCGTGGAAAGAACCGCGCGAAGCTTGACGGGATCGATGCCCTCCGCAGGAGCGCGATCGGCGTACTCCTCCATCAGAGTTAGCATCGACGTTGGCCAATAGTGCCCGCCATCCATCCGTTTCCGCGGATTGATTCGGGAGGCATCATCAATGTTCTGCTCTTTCGTCCGTTCGGGCCACGCCTTGAGCGCCTTAACGGCTTTTGCAAAGTGCTCCTGTCGCGCCGTGCTGAATACGCCACGCAGGAGCTTCCGGAGTCGCGATGTCGTCCAATAGATTGTCTTCTGGCCTGCGATGAGTTGGCTTGGACCCTCTTTCGGCGCGCATAGGGGGATGGTGGCATTATCTCCGTAGACGCAAGCGATATCGAGACAGCACTGCGCTCGGCATTCGCGAAACCTGTTGAAAGCAGCGGTTGACGAGAATGAGCCCTTGCAAACTGTCGTCAATATAGAAATTATGACGACAGTTGATTGGCTCACAGGGGAAATTTATCAATGAATACGGTCATCCAATTACGGCCCTCACGATCTGAAAAGCCGACAGTTCGTGGAGGTCGGGGCAAGAATGCCGATTACAGGCAGCGCGAATATCTGACGGAAAAGGAGATCGAGAAGCTGGTGGCCGCCGCGGGCGAGAGCCGTAACCCTGGCCGCGACCGGCTGTTGATCCTGATGGCGTTCCGGCATGCCTTGCGGGTTAGCGAGCTGGTCGACCTTCGCTGGCAGCAAATTCACCTCGACACCGCGACCGTCGATATCCGCCGCGCCAAGAACGGCACGCCTGGCATTCACGGCTTGCAGGGTGACGAGCTGAGGCTGTTGCGGGCACTTCGGCGTGAGCATCCGCATGCTGACTTCGTATTCCTGTCCGAGCGTAAGGCGCCTTTATCGGTCGACGGCGCTCAGAAGCTCATAGAACGGCTTGGCGAGGCCGCTAAGCTGCCATTCCCGATCCATGCTCACATGCTGCGCCATGCTGCTGGCTACGCCCTGGCGGCTCGTGGAGTCGATACAAGGACATTGCAGGCCTTCATGGGTCATCGCTCGATCGCGAACACGGTCATCTACACTGCGGTCGCCGATAAGCGCATCCGAAACATCTGGGGCAAATGACATGAAGGCGATCCTTGCGGGCGTTCTCTTCACTGCAGCGGTCATTCTCCAACTCACGTCAGCGCGTTCACGACAATCCGGATTATCATTTGCGCTGCTGATGGCATCATTGATTATCGGAACCTACTGAAGACCAATCGTGCCACCGCGGCGACGGTCAAGCGAGTGCTGGAGCGCCTGGCCCTAAAATCGCTCCGCGAATGCGTAGATAAACCAGATTACGACAAGAGCCGCTAGAACGAGTGCCCAATTGGGAATTGGATTGCCCGCTATCGATGTTTTGCGCATGAACCATTCCATGGCCTTCCTCCCAGATAGACCGCCTCACTCGGCCTCCCACGCTTCCAACACCCCAACGATATCACCGATTTCCCAAGGCCGCCCCCCAGGAAGCGCTCAAGCCGCGCTGCCGGCGAGACCCTGGCCGAGATCGCAAAGAGGCGATTGACGAAATGTTGCTGGACATGCTGGCGGCGATTGCCAGCATTTCATCGCTAGAAACCCGAAGCAGTTGACCTGGCTTTGGGCGATGAAGTACATAAATTAACAGCTTCACCTCTTGTTAGGCCGAGTCCCCCGTTATTGGGGTGCTCCCACGCTTTCTCAAAACATTGGGCCGCCTCATTTGCGAAAGCTGACTGACCGAAAAGCAATACAACTGACACTACCAATACTAGATATCTCACCCTGATCTCCTTCGGTTGCCACTTCTTAGGTTGAACGGTTGCGTCCAGTTGGTCTGTCATCACACGAGACTCGCGCATCGAAGTTGGATATCTTGACGAACGATTTCCGGGGACTCAGGTGTCAGATTTTGACCACTAGTCTGCCTTACCGTGTCCTATGTGAACGACCAGCACATCACCGGCTCATTGTCACGCGAGAGATAAAGATCACTGGCTAATAGATGTATATGCAGCCTTACGGTAGCCCGCGTTTACTTCGTCGCGTTGTTGGCCTTGTATCTGCTGCCCTATTGTCTTCAGAGGCGTAACCACTGAGAACATGATGAACCCGCCAGTCTTGCGCGGAAATATGAAATATTCCGCGATGACAGATCGTTCGGAGTCCTCGCACGAGGTCATTCCGCGGAAAACAACCTCGCTATCGACGAGTTCGCTATTCCGCGCGGACGCAAATTTTCCTTTGCAGTCCTTTGCATCGTTTCCGACAATAGCAGCCGCAACATCAAGACCAACTACAGTTGGCTGAGGCGGAACAATTCGAACGAAGCCGGTTGCGTTGTCGGCTTTCCAAGCTGCGCCAGTGGAAGCTAGGGAAACCGGAGTTTCGGATCGGCTAACTAGTGACGGATGAGACAAAGAGGATGCCTTGAGAATGAAGTTCGAAGCTAGTTGCATGGCTTCCAATTGTAGCTCTGCCGAACCTTCCTGTGGGCGAGCTGGCTGCAAACTGGAAGCAGTGGTCGGCGGTGCAACTTGCGTTGGTGCAGCGTTGGTAACGACTGTGAAATTGGCTGCAGCCTTAAGTCCCCCTGCCTTGATCGTCTTCACACAATTGGCCAACGAAGGCAGAAGGATTGACGTTCCTTTTAAATCGAACTGAAAAAGATTTCCTTGAGCAAAAGCTGACATCGTATGCGCGGCACGGAAACTTTTGATCAGGGCAGAGTTATCTGGCATCGGCACCAAAACCGCGTTGCTCGATGCGACCACTCCATCGACGTTGAATGTATTCCGGCCATCGAAGCTGAGAACGATCAGAAATTTTTGGCCTTTAGCTAAGTTCCAGTTTGGATGGCTAAACGCCAATTTTGTAGTTCGCGCTCGCGATGCAATTCGAAAATTCGCCGGTATTGTCGTTTGTGTATGCGCCACCGGACCAGCCCGCGACTGAAATCGAGCCGTAGGGTCCGCCCGCTTCAGCCGGAAATGCCAGCCCGAGCGTCAGCAAAAGCGCAACAATTTTGGCACGCATGACCCCATCCCCCGAGATTGCAATGGTAATTTTTCGAAAAAGGGGGGCCTCGTCAAGAGTTAAGCGCAATCAAGCCACAACTGGTTTTCGCTGTCAGCCCAAATTTTTTCCGAAAATGGATATCGGTTTTTGGTCACAAGCACGGGTCTGCTGGCGTGCTCTCCCAGACCACGACGCTACTGCTGTGGGTGCTTCACACTCGCAAGCTTGCCCGTATCAAAATCCCGGCAGATGACCGTGCCTTTCATGGGATACGTGCAGACTAGTCTTGCTAGGTGCTTTTTCTCGTCGTGGACATCCGTTGAGACGAACACGGCAACTTTTCGCGGCTCTTGTATGCCGCCAATGCCGACAAGGTTGGCGTCAAGGGCCGCTGTGCAGGAAATCCTGCCCAGGCATACATCGCCTCGAAAGCTTGGGGCCGATTACGTCTTTCCCTTGCTGTTGCATGGCACCCTTCAACATTAGCATGAAGAAGGTTTGCCAAGCCCTCTGCCGGTCGGCATCGCTCATCCCGGTGCCGTAGATGATCGGACCATCGGCCATGATCGTATCCCGTTCGTAGCCGCCTCCCGTAGGATCGCGAATGAACACGCCGCGATCCCCATCATTGTCCTCGGGGACCAGCGCGACGTTTTCACCTTGGTTGTATTTGACGAAGAACTCCTGCATGAAGGAGAGCGTCAAGAAATCCGTTGCGCCCTTCATCTTCCAGCGCGAGCTCTCGGTGAAAAGGAAATAGTTTTTGTTCTCCTTGGGCTCAAAGCAGCCGTCAGCCTTGGTGTTGCAGTAGATGAGGTAGTGATTGTTGGCGTTGCCGACGTATACCGTTCGCATTTCATTTTCGACGAACACGTTCTCCAGCTGAACGATCTCGGGCCGGACGGCATTTTCTGCGTTAACTGCCGCACCGCCCAACGCGAACTCACAACACCCGGCAGCTAAAGCCACCAGCCAAAGTGTAGCTTTCATGTTTGGAAGCCCCCTGTCCCAATCTTTCAAACTAGAGGAGCCGCTTGATCAGGGCAAGTGTGTTGCGGCGGCTCACCTGTCCACTTGCAAGCCACCCATGCTACCTAAGTGCTTCCTTCACCCGATCCATCGCCGGATGGGCGCGGTTCTTGATCTCGATCCAGTGCTTCGACCGGCCCGCCTGATACGGACGGTCCCGACGTTTCGAAACCAATCCCTCAAGTCCCATTTGGCACGCCGCCCGGAAAAGGTCGGGACCGATTTCGCCGCGTTCGAATGGTTTGATGAAAATGCCTTCGGGTCGACGCGCCAGCAGCCGTTCAAAATTGGCCTTGCGCATTGACAGCGGCAGTTTGCGCAGATCGTCGCCGCCTTCAACGAGGACGTCGAACGCGCAAAACTGAACCTCATCATTATGCCTGCCGGAAGGCAGCGCGTCGAAATCTGAGATGCCATCCACGCCGAGGATCACGGCCTCGCCGTCGATGACGAAACGCTTCTGCCGGTTCTTCAGCGCAGCCTCGACAATCCAAGGATAGCGGTCGGTCCAATTGTAGCCGCCGCGGGTGATCAACCTCACGCGATCACCGTTCCGCTCAACGCGCAGCCGGTAGCTTAAGCGCGGTATTGGGTCACGCTCATACTCCCTGGTGATGCGCGGTTAGCCCTAGTCACCACTGGAAGTCAGGTGAGCTTCGATTGCATGCGCGAGAAAAATGGTCGCGCTAAACGTTACAAAGAAAGCGGTGGCCAATTCAAACATTGGAAATCCCCATTATCAGCCCACAGCAAAGGCACCGGTAAGGGCTCGGCGTTTCAGTGTTGTTTCATCGCCCTGGGAAAATGGTTTCGTCACCGAAGAAAAGCGGGGCTGGCGACGGTCCCCAGGTACTGCAGCAGCGGCCCGAGCGGTCTTTTGTTCCGTCAAAAACCCCTGGTCAGCATGCCTGGCTTATCCTTTTGTTTTATACGGGCCAGCGTAGCGGTGAACCGCTCGCGGACTCATGCGCTGTAGCAAGCGGCCTATCTATTCAATCTGCGTTCGCATCGATCGTAGCCAGACCCTAGTGGCTTTCCGTTCGGCGATTGCTTCTGCCGTATAGAACCCGTGCCGGTAATTGCCATTACGCTCTCCTGATGGCGCGCCCGACCCGTGAGCCCCGCCGTGCATCCGGCAGCGATTTCGGCCCCTCACCACTGGACACTGACATGGCTTCCCGCTCCGGGTCTTCGCTCCGCAACGTTTCGCTAGATGTAGGGGTTGAGGTTTGCTCGTGGTTCGGTGCATGGGGTTGTCTCTGGTTTTCGAGGACCCCCGGGCCCCCGGTATGGTTGACTGTGCCGACAATCGCCTGTCCGCCCGGGTAGACGTGAACGTGCTCAACAACGACACGCTGCTCTCCTCCGCGACGAAGCTTGGCCAACGCATCGACCTGAGAAGCAAATGCCTTCGTCAGGCGGGCAACCGCAAGAGCATTCGAATCTTGCTGCTGGATCTCGTTGCTCTGGTTTAGATTGCCGAATGAACGCATCGTAAGAGCGTGCGTCACCGCCATCTGAGATACAACCATCGCCTCAAGCTCGTTCTTTGGCTGCTGTCCGCTGACGATCGCAATCACCGTGTCCAGCTCGGCTGGATCGATTTTCCCATCTCTCTGGCGCAGCGCGCCGGCGATACGCTGTACTTCAACTTGGACGACCGTCTCACTCGATGTGCCAAAGGCAACCATGAATTGGGCGCGCCAACCTTCCAGATCGAAATGCTTTGGGCCCTGAAGAACTTGGGTTACGCCATTTTCGCTCTTGATCCTCGTACCGACCTCAAATCGGGGCGGCATATCCGCAAGAATTTGTCTGGCTGCAGCGATCGCGTGTTTCTCGGCGTCGTTAGGCTCGCGTACGTCAGCCAATCGGCTGTCGGGTTGGGACTTATTGCTCGCTCTGCCCTTCACTTTGGGCATACGCCTCGACTTGACTTCCTTCGCCATACGACTCTCCGACGTTCGAATGCGAGCGTCCTCGCTTCGACTGTTGATTTTGACTCTGATTGTTTTCGCGGCGGCCCTATCGGCTCACTGTCCGCATTCCTTGTGAGCGCCCTCGCCCTACTTAACTATGAGCCGTACTCAATGCCTCAAGAACCATACCGCTAGCGCGCAATGCCTGATCTGCGCTGACGGCCGCCCCTGCTTAGGCGGTGCTTAGTGCCCGGCACCCTCACCGGGTTATTATTGCGCTCGCTAAAGCGCCTGTGCTTCCTCAATACCGACGCCATCGGCTCGCAGCCTGTCTATGACACTCCGACGCACGTATTCTGACTTTGATTGAAAGTGCCTCATCGCCGCCGAACCAATTGCATCAGCTAAAGCCTCGGGCACCCTAAATTGCACCAGTCTTTGAAATTTGGTCGCGTCGTCCATGGCAATTCCTACATTCAATTTGCGTTATTTTATCAGTTCAACGTGTGGATTGCCACTTGGACGGAGCTTTGTGGCCCCTACTTTATGGCGTACTATGTTGCACGGCGTTTGATTTGCGTTTTTTCTTTGACTGGATCAGACCAAACCGATGGCGATTACTTTTAGAGAAGAGTTTGTAAGACCTCCCCTGGCACCCCGCCGGCAGCGGGAAGCGTATATCCGCCAATTTAAATTGGAGCAGATGACCTCCAATGAATGGATCAGCTTTGAAAGGGCTGTGTCCTGCCTAACCGGCCAAAAGGATTTGATCACCTCGGGCGATGCGCGCCGCACTCTTTTAGATGCTATATGCGCGGGGAAGATCCACAGAGACAATCCGAGGGCATTACAGTGCTTGGATGCGTCATCCGGAGATGATTGGCACTGGAGCGTTTCTGACTTCAAGGCGCTCGTTGACCATCGCGAGGGACTGGAGGCCACACTGAAGAATGCCTACTTCGAGCGCGATAGCTTGCTCCGATGGATGAAGGGATGCGGGTTCGAGCCAACGGCCGACATCCAAAGCTCGCCACTTGCAGCGGCGGAGCAACTCGAGTCCACATTTCGAGAGCTGCCGAACAAGCGGCCGAAATCAAGCAGAAAAGCGGATTGTCTGGTGTACGACTTGTTGCTCAACAAGCATCCTGACCGCAAGATACCGCGCATAAAATTTGAAGCTATCCGAGATTACGCGCAAACTCTTTTAGCCGAGGAAATTAAGCGCGGCGGCATTTCGCTTGATGCAAATCTAAGAACAATCGGTATTGACGCAGTCCGCCGCGCGTTTGGTAAAAAGCTGTAGCACAGGCAAAACGGCAAATTCGGCGGCAAATCGGCAAACACACCCGCGCCCCTAATGTTAGCGTTAAATGCCTCCACATGCACCTAGCATGAATGGAGGCCAATTTGTCAGCACCGAATAAATATCTCACCACGAAGGAAGCCGCGCACTACGTCCGGCTATCCGAAAGCTCCCTAGAAAAAAAGCGTGTCTCTGGCGACGGCCCTGAGTTTCTCAAGGTCGGCAAAGCTGTTCGCTACGAACAGACGGCGCTGGACGCCTGGATGCAGACCGACCGCCGCACATCAACAGCGGACGTGGCCGCCTGAAACGACGAAAGGCCGGCGTCGGAAGCGCTCGGCCCTTCGAAAATCAATCCCGCAGTCATCAATCAGGAACACCAATGAACTATAGCTTTGCTTCGCCGCCTGCAAGCGGCAAATACCCGAACTACCCCGGTTCTAGAGACAACACACCCGAGACCAGCCGAGACGCTGCCAAGACCGTTGTCGATATCGCCAGGACTCATCGCTACAAAATCCTGGAGGCGCTGAAGGGCGAGACTTTCGGCCTCAGCTCCGAAGGGATCGCCGGCAAGGTCGGACTGACCAAGTATCCCGTCCGCCCTCGTATCAGCGAGCTCGTTGCGAGCGGCGACGTTATCGAGACGCCCTTCCGGCAGAAGAACGCCGAAGGCCGCTCCATTGTGATCTGGAGGGCTGTTCAGTGAATAAGACAGTCACCCCCAAACAGCCTCAGCTGACCGCCGGCAAAACCCGCGAGGAACTGATCCTGGCGACCGCGCCGCACATCGACCCGGAAAGCCCTGCGATGAAGGAAAGCATCGCGAAGGTCGAAAAGATCGAAAAGGAAGAAGCCGCACGGGCCGTCTTGGGTTCGGGCCTTGCATTCGGCGCTTCAGGCGATGACTTTGATTGGGATACAGACGATAGCGTTATCTTGCGAGAACAGCGCGCGACCGCTGCCTACCGAAACCGCCATGGCGAGCTGATCATTCGGCAGCGGGCAAGCTGGTGCGACGACGGAGACACCTTCGTTTACATCTCTCCAGAAAACGAAGTCTCCTTCATGGAAGGCCTCGCCAAGCGAGCGCGGGAGTAAAGCCATGAGCTTTGCAGAGTGGCAGCCCATCTATGCCGCGCACGGTCTCAGTACCTTCCCGGTGCGGATCGAAGCCGGCGACAAAAAGCCGATGGTGAAAAACTATCTGCGAGCTGGCCGGCGCTATAGCGATCGGCTGGCAAAGCAATTCCCGGACGCGCAAGCGTTCGGGTTTGCCCTTGGCGCTCGGACCAAAATCACAGTCTTGGACAGCGATTCCAACGATGATCGGATCCTCGCCGACGCGATGGCAAGGCATGGCAAAACGCCGCTCGTCGTCCGCTCTGGCTCAGGAAACTATCACGCCTGGTACCGACACAAGGGAGAGGGGCGGCACATCCGCCCCAACCCGGAAATTCCCGTCGATGTACTAGGAGGCGGCTTTGTCGTCGCCCCTCCAAGTCGGGGGGCAACAGCAGACTACGAAATCGTTGAGGGCTCGCTTGACGATCTGGATCATCTCCCGACCCTTCAAAACTTCGCCCCGCCCTCAACCGGCGAGGTGATCTCAATGGGGCGGCGTAACAACGCCCTATGGGAACATTGCATGCGACAATGCCGGTCGTGCGACGACTTTGGCGCTCTTTTGGATGTCGCGGAAACGTTCAACACCCAATCGCTCTCCCCTCCTCTTGATGCCGATGAGGTCACAAAGACCGCCCGCTCAGCCTGGCAAGCTACTGAGCGAGGGGAAAACAGGTTCGGCCAAATTGGCGCGTTTCTGTCTGTTGAAGAAACCAAATCCATGGTCGGCGACCCGCACCTACTTGCGTTGTTCGCCTGGCTAAAAGCCCAAAACTCCCCGACCCGACAATTTCTAATCGCTGATGGCCTTGAAACATTGCTGGAATGGCCGCTCGCCCAGCTCAGGCGATGCCGGAGGCGTCTCGTCGAGTTGGGTATAATCGAAATGGTGCGCCCGCCCAGCAAGGGATGCGCTGCGCTGTATCGTTGGGGCACTCAATCTGGCAATGGCCTATCGATTTCAGTAGGCCATGCCTTAGCTTTGAAGCCTCAAGCCCTAAGCAGTAGGGGGAGTGTTATTGAGGATAGCCTATCGATTTCAGTAGGCCATTGCCAAAATGAAAGCGGGATGACCGCCACCGTTTGGCGGATTGCATCGCGGGTTCCTCGATGACCCGCGCTCTATCTAAAATCAGATTAGCCGCTCTGCCTCGTCGGGGATTGTCCCGCGAGGAAGCCGCCATGTATCTTGGCATCGGTGCCGGGCTGTTCGACGAGATGCGAGCTCTAGGCCAAATCGGCCCCGCCCGGCTTATCAAAGGCCGCAAACTTTGGGATATCCGCGATCTGGACATGGCTTTTGACGCCCTGCCCCGCGAAGATGCCCCCGGCATCGGCGTGTCCTGGAGTGACGCCTGATGCTCGGGGTCGACATGGCAAATCTTCCTTACGTCAAGGAATACACGGACGATTGCGGTATCCGCAGGCGCTACTTCCGCCGGAAGGGGTTTAAGGGCGGCCCTCTCCCCGGCCCGATCGGCTCGCCGGAGTTTCTGGAGGCATATCAGGCTTTCATGGGTGGCAAGCCTGCGCCACTCGCCAAGGGCGCAAATGGTCCCGGAACATTCGGCGGCTTGATTGCCGACTATTACCGTTCCGTCGAATACGCCAATCTGAAACCGAACTCAAAGACGCTCTACCGTTACGCTCTAGAACCCCTGAAGGAAAAACACGGGCATCGCCCGTTGAGCACGATGAGCCGGGAAAACTTGGTTCGGATCATTGAGACGATCGGCGCTCGTGCTCCTGGGATGGCAAATCTCACGCGCGCTGTTTTGCAGAAGATGTTGAAGGTTGCCGTCGCCCGCGGCCAGATCAGGATTAATCCGCTCGCCGACAAGGTGGAGGCCTACAAGATCGGGACGCATCACACCTGGACCGATTCCGAACTCGCACAGTTCGAAGCCAGGTGGCCGTTAGGAACGCGTCAGAGGCTCGCCTATGCGTTGCTGTTCTACACGGGGCAGCGCGGCGGCGACGTGGTCCGAATGACTCGGGGCGACATTTCTGAGGGCCGGATCAAGGTCGTGCAGGAAAAGACCGGGACCGAACTCAAGATCAAGATACACCCGGACCTTGCTCGTGCAATCAAGGCTGGACCCGCCAAGGGACTAAATCTGATCGGCGACGAGCATGGGCGGCCGATCAAGCGGGCCGCACTGTCGCATCTCATGCGCGTTGCGATACGCGACGCTGGCTTGCCAGCGCGCTGCGTACCACACGGCCTTCGTAAGGCTATGTTGCGGACCATGGCAGAGGGTGGCGCGAGCGCCAAACGGCTTGCAGCCGTGAGCGGTCACAAGACCACTAAGGAGCTCGACCGCTACACCGCCGCAGCGGATCAGCAGACTTTGGCGGATGATGGTATCGCTTCGATTCCGTCCAGAAAGTGAACAAAAGTGTCTAGTCATTAAATCCGAGGTGTCTAGTTAAGCGAGAAATACCAATAAAATAGGGCACAACTTGCATTCTCAACTTTAAGAGGCGTAAAGGTTAAGCCGTTTTGCAACGAGCGGGCGAGCCCATCACAGGGTCGTGCTTTGAAAGACCCCGCAGATCAGGTCACGGGCGAATTGTCCTTGAGCGGCAGCAACACTCTGCTAACCATAATCATCGCGCGTCATCATTCCAGCGATGTAGCGGCACACGATGGTGCAGAACGCCACTGCAGCCAGCAGCCGTTAAGGCGATTGCTCGCGGTCGGGTGGTCAGTGAATTTCGGCGGACCGCCTCAAAGCCTCCTTCAGCTTCTCGAGGCTGAAATCCTTCGATCGTGCGATCTCGAGAATCGGCGTCTCGCGGCGGCCGCAGAGTTCGGCGGCATCCGGAATTTTTGCGGCAAGCTCGAGCGGAATCACGATCGCCCCATGTCGATCGGCATGAATGAGATCATCGGAGCGTACCGTCATCCCGGCGACGCGCACCTCGCCGCCGAAGCTTTCGGCATGAACCCAGGCGTGCGATGGTCCGATCGATCCGGCAAGCGCCTGAAAGCCGGGCGCCCATTGCGGGATGTCGCGAATGGAGCCGTCGGTGATGACGCCGAGGCAGCCGAGCGCCTTGTGGACGTTGCTTTGCACCTCGCCCCAGAAGGCGCCGTAACCGACGTCCGGACCATCGATGTCCTGGATCACCGTGATGCGCGGCCCAAGGCCGGTGCCGATATATTCGTAATAGGCGATCCGGCGCCTCGCCTGCTCCTCGGGGGCAAGCGCGGACTTCAGCACCGAGCGGATGGTGACGGTGCGGGCATGGCCGACCATCGGCGGCAGGTCGGGAAACGGGCACACCAGGGGCTTGGTGGTGTAGCCGATCAGGCGGCGTTCCGGCGCGACGATCTCCATCGCATTGCAAATCGTGGGCGTGTCATAGCGCGCCAAAGCCTCGAACAGGGTTGCAGGCAGCGGCGCGGTCGCGGAATTCGTCACGGCGTTCTCTCCGGATTTTTTTTCGATAGGCAGGTCTCTGCCGTCAGCCATATAGCCGACCGGCGGGCGATCGGCAAAACCGTATTCGGCGGACAAACGAATTCGTTTGTCGGCAGTCGCGTTTAGAACCAGGTAGTTCAGTTCAGGCGCGAGGGCCGATTGTCCTGATGGGCTTCGGTGACCTTCGACACATAGGGCTGTGCCGATTCCGGGGGAACGACATCGGCCGCTGTCGCGCCTTGCGCCGCGGCCCTGCGCTGATGGTCGCGATAGGATTTCCACCCCGCGGGCAGGCTGAGCAAATAAAGCACGGTGCCCACCGAGAGAATGTACCAGGGATAGCCGATCAGAAGCGCGATGAACAAAACCACGGAGACAAAGACCGGCAGCACCATTTCCGGCGGCACGCGCATGCGCCAGGTCTTGCCCGAGAATACCGGCAGGCGCGAGACCATCAGGAAGCCGATCAGGAGCGTATAGCCAGCCGTCAGCATGGCCGGCGGTTTGGAAAGACCGAGGAAGCCGAGATAGATCGGAAGCAGCACCGTGATCGCGCCAGCCGGCGCCGGAACGCCAGTGAAGAAATTCGCCGCAAAAGCCGGCTTGTTCGGATCGTCGATGCTGGCGTTGAAGCGCGCCAGCCTCAAGCCGCCGCTGATCGCAAACACCATCGCGGCGATCCAGCCGCCATTGTGCAGTTCGCGCAGTTGCCAGAAATACAGGATCAGACCGGGCGCAACGCCGAAATTGACGAAATCGGCGAGGCTGTCGAGCTCGGCTCCGAATTTCGACTGGCCCTTGATCATGCGCGCCACGCGGCCATCGATGCCGTCGAGCACGGCGGCGAACACGATTGCGGCCACGGCCAGTTCCATCCGCCCTTCCGTCGACAGCCGGATCGCCGTCAACCCGGCGCAGATCGCGAGCAAGGTGATGAAATTGGGAACGAGCATCCGTATCGGAATCGGGCGAAACCGGCGGCGGCGCATTTCCGGACTTTTGGGGTCGATCAGCATCGGCATGCCCTAGAAGCTATCGCAGCGACCTCTGATGCGAACTTCGGAATCAAAGGTTAATTCCAGTGCGGCTTTGAATTTGGAGTTCCTATCACGAACTTGCCGCGATACCGCAGGAACTTCAAATTCGCCGCACTAGATATAGCAAGCGTGGGCCGGTTCCGCCATTGCGGCGGTCGCCGGCAGGAGCGCAGGGAACGGATGGTTAATCGGGCCGGTAGGTTCGGCCCTGATCGGCAAGCCTGAAATCAGCCAGAACAGTCTCTCCGGCGACCGCGGTTTGACCTTCCGCGACCAGCAGATTTGTGCGCTCCGGGAGGTAGACGTCCAGCCGCGAGCCGAAGCGGATCAGGCCGAACCGCTCGCCCGCGCCGATCGTTTGCCCTTCCCGAACGAAAGACACGATGCGTCGCGCGATCAGCCCCGCGATCTGGATCACGCCAACGCGACCGTTCGGCGTCGAGATGACGAGCGAATTGCGCTCATTGTCCTCGCTCGCCTTGTCGAGTTCGGCGTTGATGAACGTGCCGGGCCGATAGGCGATGCGATCGATTCGCCCCGAGACCGGGCTGCGATTCACGTGGCAGTTGAACACGCTCATGAAGATCGAGATGCGAGGCAGCGGCCGGTCTCCGAGACCGAGTTCGGCCGGCGGCAGGGCTTGCGTCACCATCGAGATCCGACCGTCGGCCGGCGCCACCACGATGCCATCCCGAACGGGCGTCACCCGCACCGGATCGCGGAAGAACAGCGCACACCAGATCGTCAGCAAAGTACCAAGCCAGCCAAGCGGCGTCCAGATCCAGAACAGGATCAGGCTCGCGAGCGCGAAGCCGCCGATGAACGGATAGCCCTCTTGATGAATGGGCGGAATCTGCGCGCGAATGGAGTTGGCGATCGACATCAGGGCTCACCGTCTTCTTCCCCTCCCTGCAGGAGGGTTTTGGCATTCAAGTCATTCGGCCGCGGCCGGGGTGACCAGCGTGTCGTCGACCGGCGGCGGTACGAGGTTGGGCGCTTCGTTCTCGTCGGCGATCCGCGCGAGCCTCTCTCGTGCCTCCTGCGCCTCGCGCTGCCGGTTCCACATACTGGCATAAAGCCCATTGGCTGCCAAAAGCTGAGCGTGCGTCCCGCGCTCGGCGATGCGTCCCTGATCGAGCACGATGATCTCGTCGGCCGCAACGATGGTCGACAGGCGATGCGCGATCACGAGCGAGGTCCGGTTGCGCGACACCCGCTCGAGTGCGTCCTGAATTTCCTGCTCCGTGTGGCTGTCGAGCGCGGAGGTAGCCTCATCGAGCACCAGGATCGGCGGCGCCTTGAGAACCGTGCGCGCGATCGCGACGCGCTGCTTTTCGCCGCCGGACAATTTAAGTCCGCGCTCGCCGACCTGGGTCTCGTACCCTTTCGGCGACATCCGGATGAAACTGTCGATTTGCGCAAGCCGCGCCGCGCCTTCCACCTCGGCGTCGGTGGCGTCCCAGCGGCCATAGCGGATGTTGTAGCGGATGGTGTCGTTGAACAGCACCGTATCCTGCGGCACCATCCCGATCGACGCCCGCAACGAGGCCTGCGTGACGGTACGGATATCCTGACCATCGATCAAGATCCTGCCGCTTGAGACATCGTAGAGCCGAAACAACAGGCGCGAGATCGTCGACTTGCCGGCGCCCGACGGCCCGACGATGGCAACCGTCTTGCCGGCTGGCACCTCGAAGCTGAGGCCCTTGAGGATGGTGCGGTCGGGTTCGTAGGCAAATTGCACATTATCGAAACGCACGGTGCCCGACGTCACCATCAGCGGTTTTGCGCCCGCAACATCCGTGATCTCGGCCCGGCGCGACAGCACGCTGAACATCTTCTCGATATCGATCACCGCCTGCTTGATTTCGCGATAAACCATGCCCATGAAATTCAGGGGCTGGTAAAGCTGGATCATCATGGCGTTGACCATCACGAAATCGCCGACGGTATTGTGCCCGCTGCGAACGCCGATCGCGCACATCAGCATGGTCGCGGTAAGACCGGCGGTGAAGATGATGGCCTGGCCGGTATTGAGGAGCGCGAGCGAGGTGTAGGTTTTCACGCTGGCCTTTTCATAGCGCTGCATCGAGCGGTCGTAGCGCGCAGCTTCGCGCTCCTCGGCGTTGAAGTATTTGACCGTTTCGTAGTTCAGAAGCGAGTCGATGGCCTTGGTGTTCGCGTCGGTGTCGGAATCGTTCATCTTGCGGCGAATCTCGATCCGCCATTCGGTCGCCAGATAAGTGTAGTACATGTAGATCACGACCATGATCATGGTCGACACGACGTAACGCCAGTCGAACTTCCACAGCAGCACCAGCGTCAGCAGCGAGACCTCGACGATGGTCGGCACCAGCTGCAGGATCACCATGCGCACGATGACTTCGATGCCGGTTCGACCCCGCTCCAGCACCCGCGTCAATCCACCGGTCTTGCGCTCGAGATGGAAGCGCAGCGACAGCTCGTGCATGTGAACGAAGGTGAGATAGGCGAGCTTGCGTACCGCGTGCATGGCGACACGCGCGAAAATTCCGTCGCGCCACTGGGTCAATACCGCCATCAGCACGCGCAAGCCGCCGTAGCTCAAGGTCATGATCAGGGGTGAAGCGATCAGCCAGAGCGTCCAGTTCGACGCCTGCACCGGGGCAGTGTCCGCGCCGGTCAACGCATCGATCGCCCATTTGAAGGTGAACGGCACCGCCAGGGTCGCGACCTTGGCGAGCAGCAACAGCACCACCGACCAGACCACGCGCATCTTCAAATCGATGCGGTCGCTCGGCCAGATATACGGCCACAGATGCACCAGCGTCCCGGTCAGGGTCGCCTGCCCGAAGGGGTTGTCGGACGCCGGGATCTGGTCGCCGGTGCCCGAGGCCGGATCAAGATCGCTCATCGCGCTAGGTCCGGCTCAGCATGGCGCTTTGGCCAAGCGCACTCTTTTTCAGGTTTTTCCGCATTCCGCAGTCATATAGAGCGTTTGGGCGCCGCGCACACCCTCGCGGGAACCAAATTCTTTTGTAACCTTTGGGGTTTACGCCGTTGGATTTCATTCGCCAAACGAATCCGTTAAAGCTTGACGACTTTTACGCTGCAATGCCACATGGACCATATGAGCAAGATCAGAACAGTGTGTGTCTATTGTGGCTCCGGCCCAGGCACAAATCCCCGCTTCGTCGAAGCCGCCAGGGCATTCGGCAAAATCCTCGCCGAAAACGGTATCCGCCTCGTCTATGGCGGCGGCTCGATCGGCCTGATGGGTGCCTTGGCCACCTCCACACTTGACCACGGCGGCACGGTAACCGGCATCATCCCCGATTTCCTGACCATCCGGGAGAATGCGCTCAAGCGAGTCCAGGAACTGATCATCACGCCCGACATGCACGAGCGCAAGCGTCTGATGTTCGAGCACTCGGACGCGTTCGTGGCGCTGCCGGGCGGTATCGGCACGCTCGAGGAACTGGTGGAGCAACTCACCTGGCAGCAATTGGGCCGCCATTCCAAACCGGTGCTGCTTGCGAATGTCGAGGGCTTTTGGGAGCCGCTGTTCGCGCTTCTTGCGCATATGCGCGCCACCCAGTTCATTCGGCCGAGCCTTGCAGTCGACATTCTCAAGGCGGAACGGGTCGAGGACATCCTTCCGCGGCTGAAGGAGGCCGCCGCGCGTGCGCTTGAGGGCACCGAACAAATGGAGCCCGAAGTGGCCCGCCGCCTGTAGTACGTGATTGCGCTACCGCGGCGTCGGCGCCTCATCGCTCAAGAACGTCACCGCCTCGATGCGGTTTCCGTCGAAATCCCTGATGAAGGCCGCGTAATAGCGAACGCGATCGTGTGGCCGCAGGCCCGGCGCGCCATCGGAACTGGCGCCGGCCTCGAGCGCTGCGGCGTGGAACGCGTTGACCTCGCCAGTTGATTTCGCCCGAAGACAGATATGGCAACCGCTCTCTGGTGTGACCGGGGACATCCCGGTCCGCAAATTGATCCAGAACTCCGGGTAGCTCTTGCCAAAACCAACTGTGGCGGGCCGCGTCACCAGCCGCGAGAGCCCGAGCGGCGCGAGCGCCAGTTCATAGAAGCGCGCGGAGCGCTCGAGATCGCCGACACCGATGGAAACATGGTCGATCATCCTAGTCCTCACACGTCATTCCGGGATGGTAACAACGGGTCCGCGCAAAGCGCGGCCCGATGACAGGCTCCGGACCAGACCTCAGATGCGCAATTGCGCATCGGGGAATCTCGAGATTTTCAGGTGCGCAATCGCGCACCAGAGTTCAGGCTTCGCGCGCCCCGGAATGACATTGCTCACGCTGGCGCGCCGGATTTCACCAGCTTGTAGATGATCGAGTCCATCAGCGCCTGGAACGAGGCGTCGATGATGTTGGGCGATACCCCGATCGTAGTCCAGCGCTCGCCCTTCTCGTCCGCGCTTTCGATCAGCACCCGCGTCACCGCTTCCGTGCCACCATTGAGGATACGCACGCGATAGTCGATGAGCTTCAGGCCTTCAATGTACTTCTGGTATTTGCCGAGGTCCTTGCGCAGCGCTACGTCGAGCGCATTGACCGGACCATTGCCTTCGGCCGCCGAGATCAGCTTTTCGCCATCGACATCGACCTTGACCACGGCCATGGCCACGGTGACGCGCTGGCCGACGGCGTTGTAGCGCTGTTCGACGTTGACGTCGAATTGCTCGACCCGGAAATATTCCGCTACCCGGCCAAGGGTGCGCCGCGCCAAAAGATCGAACGACGCGTTGGCGGATTCATAGGCGTAGCCTGCCGCCTCGCGATCCTTCATTTCCTCGACCAGACGCGCCAGTCTCGGATCGTTCTTGTCATAGGAAATGCCGGCACGGTCGAGTTCGGCGATCACGTTCGAGCGGCCGGCCTGATCGGACACCAAAACCTTGCGGTGATTTCCCACGGCTTCCGGCACGACATGTTCATAGGTTTGCGGGTCCTTGAGAACAGCGGAGGCGTGAATGCCGGTCTTGGTCACGAACGCGCTTTCGCCGACATATGGCGCGTGGCGGTTCGGCGCGCGGTTGAGCATGTCGTCGAGCGTGCGCGAGACCTTCATCAAGGTCGCAAGCTTGTCTTCCGTCACGCCGATTTCGAAGCGGTCGGAAAATTCACGCTTGAGCCGCAAGGTCGGAATCAGCGAGCACAGATTGGCGTTGCCGCAGCGCTCGCCCAGACCGTTGAGCGTGCCCTGGATCTGGCGCGCGCCCGCGCGCACCGCCGCGAGCGAATTGGCTACCGCCTGCTCGGTATCATTATGGGCGTGAATGCCGACATGATCACCGGGAATGTGCCTGATCACCTCGGTGACGATGGCTTCGATCTCGTGCGGCATGGTGCCGCCGTTGGTATCGCACAACACCACCCAGCGCGCGCCGGAATCATAGGCTGCTTTCGCGCAAGCCAGCGCGAACTGCGGATCCTCCTTGTAGCCGTCGAAGAAATGCTCGCAGTCGAGCATGACCTCGCGCCCGGCCTTCTTTGCGGCCTTCACGCTGTCGCGGATCGAGGCGAGGTTTTCCTCGTTGGTCGTTTCGAGCGCCACGCGCACCTGATAGGCCGATGATTTGGCAACGAAGCAGACCGCGTCAGCTTTGGCTTCGAGAAGCGCCACCAGACCCGGATCGTTCGACGGGGAGCGGCCGGGCCGGCGTGTCATGCCGAAGGCCGTGAAGCGGGCGTGAGCAAGTTTCGGCTTTTTGCCAAAAAATTCGGTGTCGGTGGGATTGGCGCCGGGATATCCGCCCTCGACATAATCGATGCCGAGTTCGTCGAGCATCTTGGCGATCAATCGCTTGTCGTGCAGCGTGAAATCGACGCCGTTGGTCTGCGCGCCGTCGCGCAGCGTGGTATCGAACAAATACAGGCGCTCGCGAGTCATCTCGGTGCCCCCGGCCTTTTGGCATCGTCCAGCTTTTTCTGCATCGTGGTATTGGCAAGCCACTCGCCGCCGACCGAGACGGTGTTGCGCTGCATGGCCTCATAGCCGCGCCTTGCAAAAAATTCCGCCGCGTTGTCGCTGGCGTCCACGGTGAGGTTTTTTGCGCCGCGTCCCTGCGCCAGCTTTTCCAGCGCGTCACAAAGCGACGCCGCCACACCCTGCCCGACCGCGGCCGGATGCACGTAGAGCATGTCGATGTGATCGGCACCTTTCAGCGAGGCGAATCCCACCGGCGATCCCTCCAGCGTGGCCACGAGTGTGAGGGCAGAGGCAAGGCGCTTGCCAAATTTGTCCTCGTCATCGGCTGCACCAGCCCAGGCCTGCTGCTGCGTCTCGCTGTAGTCGTCGCCGGTCAGTTCTTCGATGCTGGCAGCAAAAATCGCCGCCAGCACCGGCGCGTCTTGCGCGAGATACGGCCGCAGCGCGACCTTTGGCAGGGCCTGTCCCATCTTCTTTAAACATCTCGCTTGCTACCTCCCCCCTTGTGGGGGAGGTCGGCGCCGCGTAGCGGTGCCGGGAGGGGGGTAGCATCGGCGTTCGTTCCGCGGACACCCCCCTCCCCAACCCTCCCCCACAAGGGGGGAAGGAGCGAAAGAGGCGAGCGCCGCGCACGGGATGCTTTCAAAAAAAACATGATTACCAAGCCTCGAATAGTTTGAGCGCGATCACCACCGCGGCGGTGATCACAGTCCATTTCAAAACGATGTAGTAACGCCAGTGTCTTGGAAACGGTGTTTCAGGGCGGCTCACGGCGCGATCTCCCCTTTCCTGCCCTCTCCCCCTGCAGGAGAGGGTGACGTCCACTGTTGCCTCATTGTGCGGCCCCTCTCTTCCCCTCTCCCCCTGCGGGAGAGGGTGACGTCGAGCGTAAGCGAGACGTCGGGTGAGGGGTTGCATCGAGTCTGCGGAGAGGAAGTCGGCTAAGTACGGTCCGATAGGGACCTGGCGTCGAAACTTGAATGCCTCGAACCGACGATCCCTCAAGGCAAACCACAACTTCCTTTCGGCATCGGTCATTTGCGATCGCAATTTGCGCGCGACCTTCGTGAGGGAGCGCACCCCCTCACCCGCCTCGCGCTTTTTGCGCTCGGCACCCTCTCCCGCAAGGGGAGAGGGTGAAGCTTGCCGCTCTGTCATCGCGCGATCTCCCACGTGGTGCCTTCCTTGGAATCCTTGATGACGACACCCATCGCGGCAAGCTCGTCACGGATACGGTCGGATTCTTTGAAGTCCTTCCGGGCGCGTGCGGCGGTGCGAGCAGCCAAAAGCAGCTCAACTGCCGAAGAATCTACTCCTGATGTGGCAATATTTTTTGCCTTTCGTTCGGAGTTAGTTGGTAGCAACAAACCGACCAAGATCGCTGAAGATTTTAGATGCGCGGCGGCGTCCGTGCCGGTTCGATCTCCGAGCATAGTCACACCGGCCATCATTCTGCCCGCGACAGGAGGATGCGAAATTTGATGAAGGCGAGCAATCGCGGAAGGCGTGTTTAGATCATCTCTCAACGCTTCCACGAAGGAATGATCCGAAGTTGGAGCAGGCTCGCAATCTCCAATAAAATCGTACCATCCATCTAAGATTTTCGAGCTTTCTTCTAATCCCTTCAGAGTCCAGTCAATCGGCGAGCGGTAATGTGTCTTCAACATGTTGAGGCGCAGCACCTCACCGGGCCAATCTGCAAGCAGTTCCCTGATCGTGACGAAGTTGCCGAGGCTCTTCGACATCTTCTCGCCTTCGACCTGCAGAAAACCGTTGTGCATCCAGAAATTCGCCATGCGATTTTCGTGGAACGCGCAGCATGATTGCGCCAGCTCGTTCTCGTGATGCGGAAACACCAGATCGATGCCACCGCCGTGAATGTCGAACTGTTTTCCGAGATGCTTCCACGACATCGCCGAGCACTCGATGTGCCAGCCCGGACGGCCCTCGACCCTGATGCCCGACGGCGACGGCCATGACGGCTCGCCCGGCTTGGACGGCTTCCACAGCACGAAATCGGTCGCATCGCGCTTGTAGGGTGCGACATCGACGCGAGCACCCGCAATCATCTCGTCCAGCGAGCGGTTGGCGAGCGCGCCATAGCGCGGCAACACTGAGTTGGCCGCATTCATCGCCTGCGGCGAGAACAGCACGTGGTCTTCGGCGACATAGGCGAAGCCGCCGGCTACCAGCTTCTCGATCAGCTCGCGCATTTCGGCGATATGCTCGGTGGCGCGCGGTTCGACGGTGGGAGGCAGGCAGCCGAGCGCGTCGGCGTCCTCGTGGAATTGTTTCTCCGTCTGTTCGGTGACCTTGCGGATCGCCTCGTTCAGCGGCAGGCCCGCAAAATCGCGCACCGCACGGTCGTTGATCTTGTCGTCGACGTCGGTGATGTTGCGGACGTAGGTGACGTGAGCCTCGCCATAGAGGTGCCGCAACAGGCGGAACAGCACATCGAACACGATGAGGGGGCGCGCATTGCCGATATGGGCGAAGTCGTAGACGGTCGGCCCGCAGACATACATGCGCACATTGGCGGGATTAAGCGGCGTGAAAACGCGCTTTTCCCTGGTCAACGTATCGTAAAGGCGCAGTTCCATGGAATTCCCGTTATTGGTGCCGCCGATCTGAAGTTCCTACCCAAGGCTCCGCGAATTCGATCAGGAACTTAAAATCGAAAAGCGGCACCAGAATATTAATCTCTTGCCAGTGTCCCTTCGGCTCTCGCATCCGCAAAACGAGCGTGCCGCACCGGGATGCGGGTGCGAGAGCCGGGACAGTGCCGGCCGGGCGTCCAATGATCTCAGGTGAGAAAAGACGGCCTCAGCCAGCGAATCGCTAGCTCATAATCTCGCGGCAAATGCCGCAGATGGCGAGGAAACCGTACATGAAATTCACCTTGGGCCAGCATGGGCAGCCGCGTCAAGGGGCCGGACGGTCCGGCGCCAGATCACGATGCGATTAAGTGGAATCGCATCATGATCTCATCTCTTTGTTTGAGCATGATCTTTTCGGAAAACCGGTTTCCACTTTGCGCTAACGCGGCCGTTCCGGTCCGGATCATGCTCTAGGGCCGATTTCGGCCATGAAACCGCCGCGAGAACGCTGGTTAACCATTGTTTAAGCGTCGGGCCTGCCTTATGAGGGCGTCCCCTCACCATCGGTGCCACATGCGATTCGTTTCAGCAGTTTTGGCCTGTATTTTTCTGCTCGCGGCTTCGGCGGTCAGGGCCGATACTCGCGTTTTTATCATTTCCAATCCGGCGGACGGCTACGGCGTCGATCAATGCCTCGCCCGGGGCGACAAATGCGGCGCCCACGCCGCTCATTCCTATTGCAAGTCGCGGAATTTCGCCGAGGCCACGGCCTACAGGCGAGTTGACCCGGATGAGATAACCGGCACGGTTGCCAAGGCGAGCGACAATTGCCGTCGGGCGGGCTGCAACGAATACATCGCGATTACCTGCGAGCGGTAGACCATCAGCCCCGGCAAGAACCAATCCCGCCACACTCGCGCCCCGGAAACGACGTGACGCTGCCAGAAGACGAAGGTAATGGAGAGCGCAAGTGCCGGTTTTCGAAGTTCGCGATAGTTCGCAGCAGCTTATGATGCGAATTTGAAGAAACGGAGCACGCGCAAATCGCTTCTTTCGGGCGTCGCTTTTCGATACAACGTTCCTGAAATGAGCTTGGGGCAATTTGTGCAGGAACCCGAAATCGGCGGCGCCTCGCCGCGCCTTGATCCAGAACCTGCGCAGGTCGCCCCTCAATTGGCCGGATATGCCTGAAATCTTGATTGCCTGTCGATCCAGATCGATCCTGACCTGTGCCGTGCTGCTTTGCTCGATGCTCGGCGGACCTGCACGCGCGCAGGTCAGCCCTCCGCCGCCATCTCAGGCACCGGCAGCCAATCCGATCTGCGTGCGGCTTGAGGCTCAAATGGCAGCGGTCGACCGCGGCGGCGGCGGCGACCCGGCCAAGGACGAGCAAATCCGTCGCTATCAGGAGGCCGCCTCCAAGCAGCAGGGCGAACTCGATCGCATCACGTTGCAGGCCAAGCGGATGGGTTGCGACAGTTCCGGCTTTTTCTCGCTTTTCAACAATCAGTCGGCACAATGCGGTCCGGTGAACAATCAGATTCAGCAAATGCGCGCCAACCTGGATCAGATCACCACCAGCCTCGAGCGGCTGCGTAGCGGCGGCCTCGGCGGCAGCGATCGCGAAAACCAGCGCCGCTCGGTGCTTGTGGCCCTGGCCCAGAACAATTGCGGTCAGCAATATGCCAACGCCGTGCAGCAGATGCAGGGACCGGGTAACTTTTTGAGCAACCTGTTCGGAAACAACACCGCTCCGATGACGCCGCCGGCCGATCTCGGTCCGCCGTCAGGCACCTATCGCACCGTCTGCGTCCGCTCCTGTGACGGCGCTTTTTTCCCGATCTCGTTCGCCACCGTTCCGGCCCGTTTTCCGGACGACGACAGAACCTGCAAGGCGCAATGCCCGGCGACTGAGGCGAGCCTCTACTCCTATCGCAACCCCGGCGAAGACATGAACCAGGCGGTGTCGATCAGCGGTCAGCTCTATTCGTCCTTGCCGAATGCCTTCCGCTTCCGCCAGGAATTCAATCCGTCCTGCTCCTGCAAGGCCGCGGGCCAGACCTGGTCCGATGCGCTCAAGAGCATCGACGACAAGGCCGCCGCCGAACAGCAGGGTGATATCATCGTCACCGAAGAGAGCGCGAAAAAGATGTCGCGGCCGATCGCGAAATCGACGCCGGTCCAGGGCAAGAAAGGCAGTACAGCAGCCGTCCCCGCGCCGGACCCGGCTCCGACGCCCGCACCAGCCGCAAGCACTGCTGCGGCAACCTCCGGCGCGACACCGGACAACAAGACGATCCGCTCGGTGGGACCGACCTTCATCCCGGCGCGCTAGCCGCTGGAAATCGGTCTTCGCCCTATCCGTCAAACGCCTCAGCCGATCCGCTGGCGCCGCGCGAGATCAGCGTGTCATCGGGCTTTGCTTGTGGCCGTCCTTCATCGCGAAACTTGTTGGTGATGGGGTAGCGGCGGTCGCGTCCGAAATTACGGCTGGTCACCTTGACCCCCGGCGCAGCCTGCCGCCGCTTGTATTCGGCGATGTTGAGCAGGCGATCGACCCGCGCCACCACTTCCCGATCAAAACCTCCGGCGATGATGGCTGCGAGCGGCTCCTCGCGCTCGACCAGCCGCTCCAGAATCGCATCCAACACATCGTAAGGCGGTAGCGAATCCTGGTCGGTCTGGTTTTCGCGCAATTCCGCCGTCGGCGGCCGAGCGATGATGCCGGGTGGAATGACTTCACCCGCGGGTCCGAGCGCGCCAGGGGGCTTCCACTCATTGCGCAGGCGCGACAGGCGGAAGACCTCCGTCTTGTAGATATCCTTAATCGGATTGAAGCCGCCGTTCATGTCACCATAGAGCGTGGCGTAGCCGACCGACATCTCCGACTTGTTGCCGGTAGTGACCACCATCGCGCCGGTCTTGTTGGAAATCGCCATCAACAGCGTGCCGCGCGTGCGCGCCTGCAGGTTTTCCTCCGTGATGTCGCGCGGCAGCCCGGCGAAAGGCGCGGACAGGATTTCCTCAAAGCCGTTGACCGCCTTCGCAATCGGCAGCACCTCGTAGCGGATGCCAAGATTTGTCGCGAGGCTTGCCGCGTCATCAAGCGAGACCTGTGCGGTGAAACGAAACGGCAGCATGACGCCGCGCACGCGATCTTTACCCAATGCGTCGACCGCGATCGCCGCGCACAGCGCGGAGTCGATGCCGCCGGAAATGCCAAGCAGCACGCCTGGAAAGCGGTTCTTGCTGACGTAGTCGCGCAAGCCCAGCACGCAAGCCGCATAATCAGCCTTGTCGCCTTCGATCAAAGGCGCGATCGGGCCTTCGCAGCGCCAGCCGTTTTCACCCCGAGTCCAGCGCAGGGTCGTGATGTTCTCCTCAAAGGCCGGCAGCTGCGCCGCCACCGACAGATCGGCGTTCAAGACAAACGAGGCGCCATCGAAAACGAGCTCGTCCTGCCCGCCGACCTGATTGAGATAGACCAGCGGCAGACCGCTTTCGGTCACGCGCGCGACCGAGATCGAAAGGCGAATGTCGCCCTTGTCGCGCGCATATGGCGAACCGTTCGGCACCACCAGAAGTTCCGCGCCCGTCTCGGCCAGGCATTCCACGACATTCTCGTAGTCTTCGGATTCCTCAAGCCAGGTGTCCTCGCAGACCGGAACCCCCACCCGCACGCCCCGGACCGGCACGGGGCCGGGGACGGGCCCGCGCGCAAATACGCGCTTTTCGTCGAACACGCCGTAGTTCGGCAGATTGACCTTGAAGCGGATCGCCGCGATGCGGCCTTCGTCGAGAAGCGCGCAGGCGTTGTAGAGTTTGCCGTCTTCGACCCAAGGCGTCCCGACCAGGAGCGCCGGGCCGCCGTCGGCGGTTTCCCGCGCAAGATCCTCGACCGCGGCACGGCAGGCCGATTGAAAGGCTGGCTTTAAGACCAGGTCTTCCGGTGGATAGCCGGCGATGAAGAGTTCCGGCAAGACCACGAGATCGGCGCCATCGGCGCGGCCGCGCGCGCGGGCGGCGCGCACCTTCTCGGCGTTGCCCGCGACATCGCCGACCGTCGGGTTCAACTGGGCCAGCGTGATCGAAAACTGATTGGCGCGTTCGCTCATGGCATGGTCGTGACTTTAATCGTGCCTTTAATCCCGCCTTGAATCCTGCCTCGCGCGCGGGCAAACCGCAATTGCATGATTTAGATCGCGCCCATGCGCTCGGCGATCGAGAACAACCAGAACAGGCCCGCGGTGACCAGTGCGACGCCGACCGCCGCCGAACCCATGTCCTTGACCCGCCCGATCTGCGGATCGTGGTCGGTGGTGAGCCGATCGGCGAGCTTTTCGATCGCGGTATTGAGCAGTTCCACGATCAGCACCATGACGACGGCGGCGATCAGTTCGATGCGGCGCATCGTGGTCGTGCCGATCAGCCAGGCCAGCGGCAAGGAGAGCACGAGAGCCACGAGTTCTTCGCGAATCGCCTGTTCGGAGCGAATCGCAAAGGCGAGGCCGTTGCGCGTATTGATCGTGGCTCGCCAGAGCCGCAGCAAGGTTTTAAAGCCCTGCCGCGGCCGGCATCGGCTTGACCTTGCCGGCCCGCTCCTGCTTGAGCAATTCGGCGATCAGGAATGCCATGTCGATCGACTGCTCGGCATTGAGGCGGGGATCGCAAACCGTGTGATAGCGGTCGTTGAGGTCCTCGTCCGTAATCGCCCGCGCGCCGCCGATGCATTCGGTGACGTCCTGGCCGGTCATTTCCAGATGCACGCCACCGGCATGGGTACCTTCCGCGGCGTGGACCGAGAAGAACGACCTCATCTCCGACAGGACGCGGTCGAAGGGGCGGGTCTTGTAGCCTGAGGTCGAGGTGATGGTGTTGCCGTGCATCGGGTCGCACGACCAGACCACCACGCGCCCTTCCCGCTGCACGGCGCGGATCATTGGCGGCAGGAAATCGCCAACCTTTTCCGCGCCGAAGCGGCTGATCAGCGTCAGTCGCCCGGGTTCGTTGTCCGGGTTGAGCACGTCGATCAGCTTGAGAAGTTCGTCGGCTTTAAGCGATGGCCCGCACTTCAATCCGATCGGATTCTTGATGCCACGGAAATATTCCACATGGCCATGGTCGAGCTGGCGGGTGCGGTCGCCGATCCAGAGCATGTGGCCCGAAGTGGCGTACCAGTCGCCGGTCGTGGAATCGACGCGCGTGAAGGCCTGCTCGTAGCCGAGCAAGAGCGCCTCGTGGCTGGTGTAGAAATCGGTCGCGCGCAGTTCAGGGTGGCTTTCGAGATCGAGCCCGCAGGCGCGCATGAAATTCAGCGCCTCCGAAATCCGGTCGGCGAGTTCCTTGTAACGCCGCGACTGCGGAGAATCCTTCAGGAAGCCGAGCATCCACTGGTGCACGCTGCCGAGATTGGCAAAGCCGCCGGTGGCGAAGGCGCGCAACAGATTGAGCGTGGCCGCCGACTGTCGGTACGCCATCAACTGGCGCTGCGGATCGGGGGTGCGCGCCTGCGTCGTGAACGCGATGTCATTGATGATGTCGCCGCGATAGCTCGGCAGTTCGACGCCGTCGACCTTCTCCGTCGGCGAAGATCGCGGCTTGGCGAATTGCCCGGCGATGCGGCCGACCTTCACCACCGGCACTGCGCCGGCATAGGTCAGAACAACCGCCATTTGCAGAAACACCCGGAAGAAGTCGCGGATGTTGTTGGCGCCGTGTTCGGCAAAGCTCTCCGCGCAATCGCCACCCTGCAGCAGGAAGGCCTCGCCGGCGGCTACCCGCGCCAGCGCCTTTTTCAGGTTGCGGGCCTCACCTGCAAAAACCAGCGGCGGAAAGCTCGCAAGCTGCGCCTCGACATCCGCCAATGCCTTCGCATCCGGATATTGGGGCATCTGCAGCACCGGCCTGGTGCGCCAGCCGTCGGGTGTCCACCGCTCGGACATCAATCAACTCCTGAGTAAAAACCGCCACTTATCGGCATGAGACGATGCGGCCGCGTTATACACAGGCTGATCCAGCACCGCCAGTAGCGATAACTTAATGTGCAATTAGAGCCTTTGCCACGGCTTCCTTGACAAACCGTTGCGGCACAAGCCGAATTCGCATCTGGCCAGTGTCCGGTTCTGACATTCGTATTGTATTGTAGCGAGCTCGTTTACGAATGTCGGAACCAAAGGGGCACCAGCAAATATAGTCTTCTAGTGCGGTTTTGGATTTGACATTCGCTATGCGGGACTCGCGGGGATAGTGAAGCGAATGTCAAATCCACCGCCTAGCGAAGTCGCGAGTGCAGGGGGAAATCGCGATGGCAGGGGCCGCGCCGGACGACGTTTTTAGCGACGACATCACCTTTCCGGCCGCGGACGGATATCTGCTCGGCGCGACACTGTTTTTGCCCCGCACGGGCGCAAGGCATCATGCCGTCCTGATCAACTCGGCCACCGCGGTGCCGCGCAAGATCTATCGCGGTTTTGCCGGTTACCTCGCGCGGCGCGGCTGCGCGGTGCTGACCTACGACTACCGGGGCATCGGCGATTCCCGGCAGCGCGCGGTGACCGGCTACAACCAGCCGAAGTCGCTGGTCGGCTTCAAGGCTACGATGGCGGACTGGGCCGCGCTTGACGTCACCGCCGCGGTCGCATGGATGCGTGGGCGCTACAACAACCTGCCGCTCAATTATGTCGGCCACTCCTTCGGCGGCCAGGCGCTGGGACTGCTTTCCAACAACGCCGAAGTTTCCCGCGCGCTGTTGATCGCCGCGCAAGCCGCCTACTGGCGGCTGATGGCGTCGCCCGAGCGCTATCGGGTGTTGGCGTACCTGAACCTGGTCGGCAGGCCCCTCACCCGGACGCTCGGCTATGCGCCGGCCTGGACCGGATTGGGCGAGGACCTGCCGAAAGGCGTGTTCGAGCAATGGGTGCGCTGGGTGATGAGCAAACGCTATCTGTTCGACGATCGCGAGCTCAAGACGCTTTCCAACTTCGCCAACTACAAGGGCGCGTTGCGCGCGCTATGCCTGTCCGACGATCCCTGGGCGACGCGCCCGACGGTAGAACTTCTCTGCTCGGGATTCACGTCGACGAAGGCGGAAATCATCACCATCTCCCCTGGCGATATCGGCGCGACGACAATCGGCCATCTCGGCTTTTTCCGCCCCGAGCACCGCGACACGCTGTGGCGGGGCACGGCGGAGTGGCTGGAGGCGGACGGATAAGGGCCGAACAGCACGCCCCCGCCGTCGTCCCTGTGAACTCAGGGGGACCCATAGCCACCTGCGCTCGTCGTATCCGGCGATGCGGGGGGTTTGGCGTTGGCGCGGCGCATGTACTCATTTCCCGGCAAGCTGCATCCAGCCTTCCCGCTGCGATTGCGCCAATCTCTTTCGCTCTTCTTCGGATTCGGCGACACGCTTTGCCGCGGCCGTCATGGCCTGCGCCGCCGCGTTGTAGCGGTCCACCGTGCGCTGGATCGGAAAGATGAACTCGCCGTTGACGATCTTGAAGGCGCCGAGCTCGCCTTCGAGCATCGCGACATATTTTTCATAAGCGCGATAATATTCGGCGCGGGATGCGGATACTTTGGACATCACCGCCGCGGCCTCCGCCTGCCGCCGGTCGAGATTGTCCAAAATCCGCGACAGCCCCTCCTTGCCGACATTTTGCGAGAACGCGAAGCGCTCCACCTCGCCGCGCTCGCCCTTGAGAAGCGCAAGATATTGCGAGGCGAATGCGCTCGCTTTGGCTTCCGTCACCTTCAAATCGGCACGAAATGCGTCGAGATCGTTGCGGCTTGCCTTGACGTAATCGATCGGCCTCGAAAGCGACGGCGGTTCGATTTCGCCGAGCAACTTGTCCGCAGCAGCGTTGGTTTCCTCTGCGGCCTTCGCGACCTTCTGGATCGTGAGCAAGACCCTGTTCTGGGGATGCCGTTTGAGCGCCTCGCCGAGGTCCTTGGCATCACCGATTTCCTGCAACGCCGACTGGGTCTGGATCGTGGCAACGCGCTCGCGAAGATTATTGAAAGTGACAGCGAAATAGCCGCCAACGCCAAGAAGGAGGAACAGGAGGACGAACGCGATGACCGTGCGCGTGCGCGCTTTCCGACCAGAGGACGTCTTTGCTTTGCGATCCGAGGGCGATTTCACGAATCTTTTCCGTGCACCAGTGCCTTTTTACTCTTTTTCATCCTCGTTGGCGATGTGCGGCCGGCCCAACACGCGAATGCTGGTGTGGAACGCACACTTGGCCGGTGGCGATTCGACCCAATGAGCATCTCCAACGGCATTGCAGTTCGTCGACCTGGATCAAGGCGCTGCTGACACTCTCAAGGCTGGTGTCAATGGGACGCCCCCTAGCTTTAGCAACCCGCGACTCTGGCCGACTATGCGATAGCCCTGCAATGATCGTACGGCAGGCTGATCCTTGTCACTCTCCTTTTGGGATGTCCTGCACAAGTACAACCAGAGATAGGCAACAGGCAGTTGCGCTGCCGCACCCCCAATCCGCCGGCGATCCGCCACCCCCTCACATGCCTGCCATCGATCGTTTCCGTCTCCCCTTCTGCCGGGGTACGGTCGTATAAGCTATGTGAAGCATCTCACAGAGCGCCGACGTTTCCCGCGCGACGCTTTCGCCAAGAGCGAGATGGATAAATGGCTCTTTCGGGAATTTCGATGCGCACGCTTTGCTTCGTCGTTCTGACCGCTTTTTGCCTAAGTCTCTCCGCCGGCTCCGCTTGCGCGGAGAAACGCATTGCGCTGGTCGTCGGAAATTCCGCCTACCAGAATGTCACGCGCCTCGATAACCCGAAAAACGACGCCGCCCTCATCGCCACGACGATGCGGGACCTCGGATTCATGCTGGTCGGCAACGGCCCGCAGCTCGACCTGGACAAGGCCGGCCTGGACCGGGCCGTGCAAAATTTCGGGCGATCGATTCAGGGCGCCGACGTCGCCCTGTTCTTTTACGCCGGTCACGGCGTTCAGGTGAATGGTTCGAACTTCCTGGTGCCGGTCAATGCCAATCCAACCCGCGAAGCCGACGTCGATTTCGAGATGGTCGATGTCAATGTCGTCCTGCGCCAGATGCAGGGTTCGCGAACCAAACTCAATCTCGTCATCCTCGATGCCTGCCGAAACAACCCGTTTGGCGTGGGAGGCTTGCGCGCGGCCCAAGGCGGCCTCGCCCAGATGCGAGCGCCGGAAGGGACGCTGATTTCCTACGCGACGCAGCCGGGCAGCGTGGCGCAGGACGGTGACGTCAACAGCCCCTATACGAGAGCGCTCGCCAGCACGGTTCGCCGTCCCGGGCTCGACATATTCCAGACCTTCAACCAGGTCGGACTGGCGGTGAAGCGAGCAACCGGAGGTGAGCAGCAGCCATGGGTGTCGTCTTCCCCGATCGATGGTGATTTCTTTTTCGTCCCGCCACCGGGTTTGACTGCATCGCATCAGCCGGACGCGCCTGTCCAGGACATTCCCAAATCGGCGGCAGCTTCCGGCTCCAACGACACGCGCCGGTCGCTCGAGAAGTCTGCCAATGCGGGCGATGCCATCGCCATGGTCAATCTCGGCTTCATGTACGAGAAAGGCAATGGTGGTGCGCAGGATCTCACCGAGGCCCGCAGATGGTATGAGCGGGCGGCCGCCGCCGGCAACACCACCGGCATGGCAAATATGGGCGTCCTGTATCGAGATGGCATCGGTGTCGCGAAGGATCCCACCGAGGCACGCAAATGGTTCGAGAAGTCAGCGGCCGGCGGCGATTCCGACGCGATGAACAGTCTTGGCCTCTTCTACCAGACCGGTTACGGCGCGCCGCCGGACTACGCCACGGCCCGCAAATGGTTTGAGAAGGCGGTGGCGGCCGGCAACGTCTTCGGAATGAGAAACCTCGGCGTGTTCTATCGCGACGGAATTGGTGTGCCTAAGGATTTCACCGAAGCACGCAAATGGTTCGAGAAGGCGGCAGCGGGCGGCAATTCCGACGCGATGAACAGTCTTGGCCTGTTCTACCAGAACGGTTACGGCGCGCCGCCGGACTACGCCACGGCTCGCAAATGGTTTGAGAAGGCGGCCGCCGCAGGCCATTCGGGCGCCATGGTCAATCTCGGTTTCCTCTACGACAGGGGATACGGCGTCGCCCAGGACGAGACGGTTGCCCGCCAATGGTATGAAAAGGCGGCGGCGGCCGGCAACGTCTTCGGAATGAAAAACCTCGGCGTGCTCTATCGCGACGGAATTGGTGTGCCTAAGGATTTCACCGAAGCACGCAAATGGTTCGAGAAAGCGGCCGCGGCAGGTCACAGCGACAGCATGGTAAGCGTCGGCTATATGCACGAAATGGGCAACGGAGTGCCCAGGGATTTGGTCGAAGCCCGCAAATGGTACGAAAAAGCTGCCGCGGCAGGCAACGCCGTCGGCATGACCAATCTCGGCAATCTCTACCTCGACGGAAGAGGCGTCACCCAGGACAGGACCGAGGCACGCAAATGGTTCGAAAAAGCAGCCGCCACGGGTTATGAAAGAGCAAAGATTGCACTTCAGAAGCTGGACTCGCCCGAGCCGGGAAATGCGTCATTTCCGCAAGGAACGCCCCCGCCGCTGGTCGGAACGCCGCGTTGAGGAAAGCCGACAGACGGCGCTTCATCGCGGGTGACGGGCCAGCGCGACCGCGCCGCGTAGCGTTTCCACGCGGGCTCTCAAGCGCGCATAACTCCTTGAAGGACATTTAGATTTTATGCAAGTCCTGCTTATTGGCGTTTGATTTACATCAAGAGACGTGGGTTGCTCGCCGATACGCTTTCTACGAGCCGCGAAAACGGTGCGGTGGCGCATTGCTTCTCAAATCAGCGGGTGATCATCATGCCGTCACAACGGCCTAACGATCCAAGTCGTCGCCTTGTTCTCAGCGCACTTGCGGCGCTGCCAGCATTCTCCGTGCAGCTCGTTGCCAATGCGCAGGCGCAAACAACAACCGCGCAAGCACCGTCTACCGAAGGGGCCCCGTTTTCATTCGCTGCGGTCGGCGACACCAGACCGATGATGTACCTCCCGCTGAAGGAAGGGCAGCCGGACCTCAACAAGTTCTTCGTTGAGATGTTCGGGCTGGTCATGCCGGAGAAGGTTGCCGAAGCCGTTGTGGCGAGGGATGTGAAGATGATCTTCGATCCGGCCACAAAAGAGCTGATCAAGGTGGTCATGCCGTTCGCGTCCAAGACGGAAGTCATGACACTGACGGTCGATAAAGGGTGGGTGACAGAGGCATCCGTTGAGGACGTGAAGCTCCTTCCCGGCGTGCACCGCACGATGTTCCGGCTCCAGGGCGGCGAATGGGTGACGCGTGAAATCGTGAAGGACGTCCAGTCCGGTCGCGCCAAATTTGTGGTCAATAGCGGTGACGCCGTATGGTGGGGCAATCAGGGCTTGACCGTCAGCGACAGTCCATACTGGAAGCGTGTGAACGATACCATGTTGAAGAAGCTGCCCGCGCCAGATGACGAGATGCGCGCAGCCGGGCTAGATGGGCGGTTTTTCATGAGCGTGGGCAATCACGAGGTGTGGGCCGACCCGAAGATCGAGGGCGTTCTTTCGGCCGTGCCGTATTTGAAGAAATTCGGCGTGACGCCGGAAAACCTCATTTACAAATTCGACTTCAAAGGTACCCGCTTTATCTATCTGTGGAGCGGCAAGTATGACTACCGTTCGCCTTCGCTTTGGGACGCTGATCGGCCAAAGTATGCCGAACAGATGACACAGCTCCAGAAGTGGATGGACGAAGCCAAGGCCGCTGGCATTCGCAAGGCCTTTATCGTCTTCCACTATCCGGTGTTTGCGCGGTCTGGCTTGGGCCCGATCCCGGCCCCCGACAATCCGCACAAGGTGATTGCGCCGTATGCCAAGGACATGGAGGTCGTCGTGCTGAACGGGCACGTCCACACCACGGAAATCTACGACGTGGACGGGGTGAAGTATCTGATGCTGGGCGGTGGGGGCGCAGAACAAGACCCAATCCTTCCCGGTCGCACGAGCATCAAGGTGCCCGCTGACTATCCGCAGGACCTTTACTGGAAGGGCCAGGCTCCGCAGGAGGAGTACAATTACGTGCTTGTCGATGTCCAACCGGGCCAGAAGACGAAATTCACTCTCAACCGGTTCCGCCCGTGGTCCGCAGAGCCATTTGGGAGCGAGGAACTCTTCAAGTAAACAGGAAGGGGTCGTTTACGGGAGTGAGGTTCTGGCGACAGCTCTTCTGATCATCCACGGATTGATCGCAGTCGCACTGCTCGGCGCGATAACTCACCAGACTTTGGCGGCTTGGGCATCGGCCGACGCGCGGCCCGCCTCGTTCTTGGGCCGCTTTCGTTCGGTACCCACGGCCCCGTTCGCCGACGCCGTTGTCGTCCTGTATACGGTTTCCACCTTGCTCGGGGGGATCATCTACCTTTATTTCCGTGTGGATGTGCGGCCCGAGTTAGAGCGCGCGGGTCACTGGCACGTCCTAGGCTTCTTCGACCTCAAGGAACACTTCGCAGCTATCGGATTAGCGTTGTTGCCGGCCTACTGGGTTTGCTGGCGACGGCCGCTTGCCAAGGAACCTGCTCAGACGCGCACGGCGCTCACCTCGATACTTGCCTTCATCATTTGGTGGGGCTTTCTGTCCGGTCACGTCGCCAACAACATCATGGGTTTCGGCTCATGACATCATCAGCGCCGTTCCGCCGCTTTGCATTCGCATTCGGGACCACGTTTGCCCTCCTCTATGTGGTCGCACTCGCAAAGGACCTTGCTCTTTTCACCGTTTTCCCGTCGCTCGGCATCGTGCTCGCGGGCACGCATCATTCGCGAGACGTGGCCGACCCTGCGATGGGGTTTCTTGCTCCTGCGATTTATTGGTACGGGTGGGCTGCATCGGCTGCAGTTGGAGCACTAGGGTTCGGCTTGGCCGCCGTAGTGTTGCCGGTGCGTTGGATCCGGACGTTTAGCTGGTCAGGTTGGGTATGGTTGGTTCCCGCCTTCTCGATGATCGCGTGTGTCTATCTCACTCTGCCCTGGTTTCGACTTTAGCCGATGCGCGATCATACTCATCGCCAAACCGCCCTTGACTGGCGGCCATTAATTCAATATTCGTTGAAATATGGAAAAGATGGATGCCGTGGCTGCGCTGTCAGCGCTCGCCCAGGACAATCGGCTGGATGTGTTCCGCCTCTTGGTGCAGGCCGGTCCGCAGGGGATGCCGGCAGGTGCGGTGGCCAGCGCGCTCGACCTTCCGCCCAATACGCTCACGTTCCATTTTGATCGGCTTCGCATGGCGGGACTTGTCACCGTCCGTCGTGAAGGCCGCTCCATGATCTACGCAGCGCAGTTCGACAGGATGAATGCGCTCCTCGGCTTCCTGACCGAGAATTGCTGCGGTGGCGCTCCATGCACGCCTGCCGCCCAATGCAAGCCGGTCCGTCGCCGCGCGAAAGTGCCAGCCTGAAAGGAAATGCCATGAAGCGTCTCCACGTGCATGTCGCCGTCAGCGATCTCTCGCGATCCGTGGGCTTTTATTCGGCCCTGTTCGCGATGCGGCCGAGCGTCCTGAAGTCCGACTATGCGAAATGGATGCTCGATGACCCGCGGGTGAACTTTGCCATCTCGACCAGAGGGCGAAAACCCGGTCTTGATCATCTTGGCATCCAGGTGGAGAGCCAGGAGGAACTTCACGAGGTCTACGGACGCTTGCGCGAGGCGGGTGGCAACATCATCGAGCAGGGACAGACCGCCTGCTGCTACGCCAAATCCGAAAAATCCTGGATTGACGATCCAGCGGGCATCTCCTGGGAAACCTTCCATACCACCGGAGAAAACATCACCTATGGCGACGGCAGCGGCGAGCGCGACGCGCGCGTTGCGCACGCAAAAGAAGGCGCCTGTTGCATGCCCGAGGTGGCCTCGCAGCAATCGGCTGCCTGCTGCTCGCAGCGGTGAAGCATGGCCGGCCAATCCTACAATGTCCTGTTCCTCTGCACCGGCAACTCGGCGCGCTCGATCATCGCCGAAGCGATTTTGAACAGAATCGGCAAAGGGGCGTTTCGCGCCTACAGCGCCGGCAGCCAGCCAAAAGGCCAGGTCAATCCCGGCGCAAGGGCGCTGCTCGAAAGCCTCGGTTACGAGACGGCGGGCCTGCGCTCGAAGTCGTGGGATGAATTTGCCAAAGCCGGCGCGCCGAAATTCGATTTCGTCTTCACGGTCTGCGACAACGCAGCGGCGGAAGCCTGCCCGGTATGGCCCGGCCAGCCGATGACGGCGCACTGGGGGATTGCCGATCCGGCGGAGGCCAAAGGCTCTCCGGCGGAGGTCTCGATGGCCTTCAAGGAAGCCTATCGACTGCTGAACCAGCGCATCGGCATCTTCACCGCACTTCCGCTGCGCTCTCTTGACCGACTGACGCTCAAGGGCAAATTGCGGGATATCGGTGAGATGGAAGGTGCCACCAAGACCTCGGAACACAGCTGATGGTGTCGCGCGAAAGGCGCATTTTCTGCGAATGGCTCGGCACGGCGTTCCTGCTGGCGGCAGTTGTCGGCTCGGGCATCATGGCCCAAAAGCTGTCGGGCGGTAACGTCGCGCTTGCTCTGTTGTGCAACACCATCCCGACGGGCGCCATCCTGGTTGTCCTCATCCTGGTCTTTGGTCCCCTTTCTGGAGCCCATTTGAACCCCGCGGTGAGCCTCGCCTTCGCCCTGAAACGGGAACTGTCGTGGCCTCTGGCAGGAGGTTATATCCTGGCTCAACTTGCAGGAGCCGTGACGGGGGTCCTCGCCGCGCACACGATGTTTGAGCTGCCCATTTGGCAATTCGCGACCACGGCGCGCGTGGGCGTGGGTCAATGGGCTGCCGAGTTCGTCGCAACGTTTGGCTTGATGCTGACGATATTGGGCTGCGTGGCGAAGACGCCCTCAGCCACGCCTTATGCGGTCGGCCTTTACATCACCTCCGCCTACTGGTTCACGGCGTCTACCTCGTTCGCAAATCCCGCTGTGACCATCGCACGCGCGCTCTCCGACACATTCGCTGGAATCGCCCCAGGCGGGGTGCTCGCCTTCATCGTGGCGCAACTGATCGGAGCGGCCACGGCCGTGATGCTGGGCGGATGGCTGTGGGCGTCTGCCGAATACAAAGGTGCGAGACAAAAACCTGTTATCGGCGGGCAAACAGGCTGAGCGGACAATCGCGCTTTCGGCATATCGGACACAAAGCGAGCGCTTCGACAATCCTACGCCCCTGCCCCCCTACTCCGCGGCCTGCCTCACATGCCGCGCGGTGGGGTTATGCATCGTCACCAGCTCTTCGGCCGCGGTCGGATGCAGCGCCATGGTCGCGTCGAAGTCGGCCTTGGTCGCTTTCATCTTCACGGCGATGCCGATGAGCTGCACCATTTCGGCGGCGCCGTCGCCGACGATGTGACAGCCGACGACGCGGTCGGAGGTGGCATCGACGATCAGCTTCATCAGCATCCTGGTGTCGCGGCCCGAAATCGTGGCCTTCATCGGCCTGAAGGTCGTCTTGTAGATATCGACATGGGTGAATTGCGCGCGTGCCTGCGTTTCCGTGAGCCCCACGGTGCCGACCTCGGGCTGGCAAAACACCGCGGTCGGGACATTGGCGTGATCGACATGGACCTGCCGCTTGCCGAACACCGTATCGGCAAAGGCATGTCCTTCGCGGATCGCGACCGGCGTCAGGTTGAGCCGATGGGTGACATCGCCGATCGCGTAGATGTGCGGCACCGAGCTGCGCGAGAAGCCGTCGACGGCTATACCGCCATTGCCCGGATTGATGCCAACGCCCGCCTTCTCAAGCCCGAGATTGGCGACATTCGGATGCCGGCCGATCGCGAACATCACCCGGTCCGAGCCGATGCTCGAGCCGTTCGACAGATGCGAGGTGAAATCCTTGCCGTGCTTGTCGATCGACTTGACCGTGCAGCCGGTCAGTATGGTGATCCCTTCCTTTTCCATTTCGCTGCGGACATGGGCGCGGACGTCGTCATCGAAACCGCGCAGCACGTTGTCGCCGCGATAGACCACCGTCACATCGGAACCGAAGCCGGCAAAGATGCAGGCGAATTCCAGCGCGATATAGCCGCCGCCCTGGATCAGGATGCGCCTGGGCAGCGAGGGAAGATGGAAGGCCTCGTTCGAGGAAATCACGTGTTCGATGCCGGGGATCGGCGCCCCGTGGTTCGGCGCGCCGCCGGTGGCGATCAGCACGTATTTGGACCGCACCCTCTCGCCACTCGCGAGCTTAAGGGTGTGGGCGTCCTCGAACTCGGCGCGCGTCTTGACCACCCGCGCGCCAGCCTTTTCGACGTTTGCCGTGTAGGCCGCCTCGAGCCGGGCGATCTCCTTGTCCTTGTTGGCGATCAGGGTCGGCCAGTCGAAGCTGACTTGCGGGATGGTCCAGCCAAAACCCGCGGCGTCCTCGATCTCGTGATGGATGTGGGAAGCATAGACCAGAAGTTTCTTCGGCACGCAGCCGCGGATCACGCAGGTGCCCCCCATCCGATACTCCTCCGCGATCATCACCCGCGCGCCGTGGAGGGCAGCGATGCGGGCCGCGCGAACGCCGCCCGACCCTCCTCCGATGACGAACAGATCGGTATCGAATTCGGCCATCTCAGCTCCGGTCAAATCAAAACCGCTCAGCCCAGCGGCTTGCCACGCTTTTTCATCTCGTTGCGGAATTCAGTGGCCACCGTTTCGGAAAACGCCTGCGCCCACTGGCCCATATAGTTCATGCTGGTCTGGATCGATTTCGGCTCTTGCGCGAGCACCTTCTGGCCGAGCGGCGACTTGTAGAAAGCGGTGAGGTCCTTCAATTCTTGCTCGGTGAAGTCGTTGGCGTAGATCTTCGCCATTTGCTCGCCGATCTCCTTCTCGCGGCCCGCCAGCGCCTTGGCGACCATGACGGCGACTTCATCGAGGTCCTTCTGATAGCTAAGGTTGTTGGCAAGAAAGGCGTCCTTGGTGCGCTGAACGATGTTGGGGACGGCCTGCGCGTAGACCTGGTTGACGTTTTTCACGGCGAGAAGGTCCTTCGCCGCCGCAATCGCCGACGGCGATGCCGGCTTGAGCGGCGCAGGCTGCTGGACTGCGGGCTGCTGCGCCGACGCCGGCAGCGTCGAAAACGCCAGTCCGATCGCGAGGTTCGCGGCGAGCAAGATTGGTGATGCACCCTTCATGTTTCGATCTCTCCTCGATTGACGGCGCTAGCGCCGCTCAAATATGCGAATTCCCTCAAGACCGGCCAGCATTGCGACGCTGGCGAGGCCAATGAAAAGCCCGTGCTCGACCACGCCCGGAATTGGGGCGAGCCATTGCGCCAGGCGCGGTGGGTCCGTGATGCATCCGAGATGGGCATCGACGATCCAGTGGCCACAATCGGTGACGAAAACGTGACCATCCGGGTCTTTTCTGAGCGCCATTTGGCCGGAAATGCCGCATTCCGCAAACGCTTTTCCAATGGCCCGCTGCGTCGCGCCGAGGCCGAACGGAATGACCTCGATGGGCAGCGGAAAACGGCCGAGCGTTTTGACCCATTTGGAATCGTCGGCGATCACGATCATCCGGTCGGATGCGGCGGCGACAATCTTCTCCCGCAGAAGCGCCCCGCCGCCGCCCTTGATCAGGTTGAGATCGGGGTCGATTTCGTCAGCGCCGTCCACCGTCAGATCGAGCCGGTCGATCTCGTCGAGCGTCGTCAGGCGAATGCCGCACCGGATCGCGTCAGCGCGCGTCGCCTCCGAAGTCGGCACGCCGATGACATCGAGCCCGTCGCGCACCCGTGCGCCCAAAAGCTCGACAAAATGCTTGGCGGTCGATCCGCTACCGAGGCCAAGCCTCATCCCGCCCTGCACGAAATCAAGCGCACGCGCCGCCGCCTGCCGTTTCAGTTCGTCCATGCTCACGTGCCAACAACCTTCGAACAGCGCCGCGCAACCCGCGCGGCTCGGCGCCGACGTTCTAGCTTCGTTTTAGGGCGGAGAATAGCGCCAATCACACGCCTGCCGTGACTTTCGGCTAGGGCGCGGTCACCCTGTCCATTGCCGCCCGGATGGCGGCGAACCGCTCATCGACCTCCTCGCGCATGTTCGGATGCGTGAACACATAGAGTTCGCCCTTCAGGATCGCTGAAAGCACGCGCGCCGCGACATCCGAAGGGTCTAGCCCCGCATCCAGCCGCCGTGCGATCTCAGCGACCATCATGCCGGCCGGACTCGCCGGGTCGAGCCGCGGGGTCTCGCCGTAGCGCAGCTGGCGGTTGCGTCCGCTCTCGCCGATGCGGGTGCGCACAAAGCTCGGGCAGAGCACACTGACCCCGATGCCGTGCGGCTTGAGCTCCACCGAAAGCCCTTCCGACATCGCGACCACGGCAAATTTCGTTGCGGCGTAGGGGCTGAAGCCAAGACCGGCGTTCATTCCAGCCATCGACGCGGTGTTGACGATGTGGCCGCCTTCGCCGTGCGCTCGGATATGCGGCAGGAAGGTGCGGATGCCGTGCAACACCCCCAATAGATTGACGTCGATCACCCATCGCCAATTGTCCAGCGAAATGTAGTCGATGCCGCCGCCGGCGGCGACGCCAGCGTTGTTGCAGACCACATGTACGCGGCCGAACACCTGAAAAGTGGCCTTCGCCGCTTCCTCGACGCTGCCGGGATCGGTGACATCGCAGCGGACGCCGCGCACCTTGGAACCGTAGTGGTTCATACTCTTGACGGTTGAATCGAGCGCATCCATCTCGATATCAGCAAGCATCACGTTCATGCCCGCTTCCGCGAAGGCGCGCCCGAGCGCAACGCCGATTCCGGATGCCCCGCCGGTAACGAATGCCGTCTTACCGGAAAATTCCCGCACGCCTTCCTCCACGTCTACCGGGTTTGCACAAAAGTTTAGCATGTCCATCTTGCATGATCGGCCGCCTCCCGCTAGCGATCTCAGATGGCCCTTCCCCCCACCGTCGTCTTCGATCTCGATGGTACCCTCGTCGATACGGCGCCCGACCTGATCAGCGCGCTCAATTTCATTCTCGGCCGCGAGGGCCTGCCGCCGGTGCCCCTTCATTCCGCGCGCAACATGATCGGCGCAGGCGCCCGCAAGCTGATCGAACGCGGACTGGAATTGGAGGGCCGCGCTGCCTCAACCTCCGAGATTACGCGGCTGACCGAGGACTTCATCGCCTATTATGCCGAGCACATCGCCGACGGTTCACGCCCCTTCGATGGCCTGGAGAACGCGCTCGACGAGCTCACCACGCGCGGCTATCGCCTTGCGGTCTGCACCAACAAGCTCGAGTGGTTGTCGAAACTTCTGCTGGACCGGCTCGGATTGAGCTTTCACTTCTCCGCCATCTGCGGCGCCGACACTTTCGGCGTCGCCAAGCCCGACCCAGCGATTTTGCAGCAGACGGTCGCGCGCGCAGGCGGCAATATCTCGTCGGCGATCATGGTCGGCGATGCCGGCACCGATATCGGTGTCGCACGCCGTGCGGGTGTCCCCATCATCGGCGTCGAGTTCGGCTATACCGATGTTCCGATCGCGGAACTCAAACCGGATCGCGTGATCAAACATATGAGCGAATTGCGCGACGCGGTCGAAAGCATAACGAGTCTACCACAATCTAACCAATTGAAGTAATTGTATTATTTATTTCATCCGATCGGCATTAACCAACAATTAACCTGGTCGGTTGCGTGAGCGTGACGAGGCTCATATGGTCGGTCCGGGATTGTGGGCGCGGCAGGGCCGTAATTAATAGATGATCGAGACATGCGAACGATTCACCGCGTCGGGCGGGCGATCGCAGAACGATTATGCTCACAAAAGAATCAGGGATCTTGATCCGACCGAACTCGATCGGATCGTGGCCTCCAGTGACGGGTCGATCATGCGCCGTGTCATCGCGATTGCCGCAACGGGATTGAGCCTGGCCGGCTGCTCGTCCTTTTCGACAGAATCCTTCACCAGTTACTTCCAGTCGGCTCCGCCAACCGTGCAACTCCAGCTTGAGTCGGCGCCGCCGGGCGCGGAAGCCAAGACCTCGATCGGGCCAAGCTGCAAGACCCCCTGCTCCATCACCATCACCCCTCCCGAGGGTGGTTTCACGGTCAATTACGCCCTGAACAAGTTCCAGCCGGCGACGGTCGCGGTGCAAGTTGCCAAAACGCCCGGCGATCTCCTGACGTCGGCAACCACCAAGGTCGACCCCAATCCGGTGATTGCGCAACTGCAGCCGACCGCGCCGGCGAAGCCGAACAAGCCGATGCGGCCGAAGAGGACGAAAAAGCCGCAGGAAGCTGCGGCACCCGCCGCGGCAGCCTCGCCGTTCCCGGATCCCGGCCAGGCGTCCCAATCGACCCGTTGATCCGGCTTGCACTGCACAAGCAAAATTCACGGATTGTGCAGGCCATGCAACGTGCCTAGATTGAGGTTGTTGCGCGGCTGTTGCTGATCGCGCGCCAGGCAATCCGACATGACCGCATTCCGATCGAGTTCCCCCACTTCGCTGTCCCGCCCGATGACCGATCCCTTCGGCCGGACGATCAGCTATCTGCGGGTGTCAGTGACCGATCGCTGCGACCTGCGCTGCTTCTATTGCATGTCCGAGGACATGACCTTCCTGCCGAAGGCTGATCTGCTGACGCTGGAGGAACTCGACCGGCTATGCTCGGCCTTCATCGCCAGGGGCGTGCGCAAGCTCCGCCTGACCGGTGGCGAACCCTTGGTGCGGCGAAACGTGATGTCGCTGGTGCGCTCGCTATCACGGCATCTGGAAACCGGCGCACTCAACGAACTGACGCTGACGACCAATGGTTCCCAGCTTGCCCGCTTTGCCGACGAATTGCGGGACTGCGGCGTGCGCCGCATCAACGTATCGCTGGATACGCTGGATGCAGCCAAATTCCGCGCCATCACCCGCTGGGGTGATCTCGACAAGGTGCTGGCCGGCATCGAGGCGGCGCGCGCGGCGGGGCTGGCAGTAAAGATCAATGCGGTGGCACTCAAGGGAATGAATGAGGAAGAAATCCCCTCGCTGATGGAGTGGGCCCACGGCAAGGGTATGGGGCTGACGCTGATCGAGATCATGCCGATGGGCGACATCGGCGCTGGCCGCATCGATCAATATGTGCCGCTGTCGCTGGTTCGCGCGCGGCTCGCCAAGCAATACACGCTGACCGACCTCGAGGAGACCACGGGCGGCCCCGCGCGCTATGTCCGGGTCGACGAGACCGGTGGCAAGCTCGGCTTCATCACGCCGATGACCCACAATTTCTGCGAATCCTGCAACCGGGTGCGGATCACCTGCACTGGCACGCTGCATACCTGCCTTGGCCATGAGGATGCGTCCGATTTGCGCAAGCCGCTGCGGGCCTCCGCCGACAACGAGCTCCTGAGTGCGGCAATCGACCGCGCCATCGGACTTAAGCCGAAAGGGCATGATTTCATCATTGATCGCAGGCACAACCGCCCGAGCGTTAACCGCCATATGAGCGTCACCGGCGGGTGAACTGCCGGGGCTGGTACCGCCGATCTGAAGTCCCCGCATCACAAACGGGCGTTCTTTCGGGGATTTCAGATCGACAAGCGGTACTAGAATCATCAACTTACTAATGCCCATGGCTTTCCAAAATTCGCAAAAAGGTGTCGCTGAAACTGCGAACTTCGAAAAGTGGGCATTGGCCGCTTTGACTTGCAAGTGTTTGATCTCCCGACTATTGGGCCCATTTTCCAATTGACGGCGCCACAGTGCGCTGAAATGGTGCCGCTGACACTTTTCGCTTTTCGCGCTCGATAAGCCGCTGCGCCCTGATCGGCCAGTCAAGACGGCACGGGCATCACGGGGGAGGATGATTGTTGCAATCGCTCTTTGAATCGAGCCGCGCCTTCTCGCGCGGACTGAAGGCGAACCCCGTTGCATCGACGGGCACAGCGTGATGGCCGCCGGGGATAACGCCATGCGCCCATTATTGGCACTGAGCAACGCAATCGACCTGATCAACGAAAAGATCGGTTACGTCTGCAATCTCCTGGTGCTTGCCTCCTGCGTCGTGAGTGCCGCCAACGCCATGATCCGCTATGCCTTCGGCTACAGCTCGAACGGCTGGCTTGAGCTGCAATGGTACATGTTCGCCATTCTGGTGATGTTCGGCGCGTCCTACACGTTCAAGCGCAACGAACACGTCCGTGTCGAAATCTTCTATCTCTTTCTTTCCGAGCGCGGACAGCTCCTGCTCGACCTGATCGGCACGCTGTTTTTCCTGATTCCGGCCTGTCTGCTGCTCGCCTACCTGTCCTGGCCCTTCTTCATGCAGGCCTACCATGTGGGCGAAATGTCCGGCAATGCCGGCGGCCTGATCCGCTGGCCGATCAAATTCGTGATTCCGGCCGGCTTCGTCATGCTCGCGTTCCAGGGTGTCTCCGAGGTCATCAAGCGCATCGCCGCTCTGCAAGGTGAGCTCACGATCGATGCGAAATACGAGAGGCCGACGCAATGATAACCTTGCAAACGATGCCGCCGCTGATGTTCGGCGGCCTGGTCATCTCCATGCTGATCGGCTTCCCGGTGGCCTTCACACTTGCGGCGATGGGACTGTCGTTCGGCTTTCTCGCAATCCATCTCGGTTTCTTTGACCTGAATTTCCTCCAGGCGATTCCGGGCCGCGTATTCGGCAGCGTGCTTTCCAACGAACTTCTGCTCGCGATTCCGTTCTTCACCTTCATGGGCGCGATCCTCGAGCGGTGCGGACTTGCCGAAGACATGCTGGATTCGATGGGCCAGCTATTCGGCCCGATCCGCGGCGGCCTCGGCTATTCGGTCATCATCGTCGGCTTCATCCTCGGTGCCATCACCGGCACGGTGGCGGCGCAGGTCATCGCCATGGCGCTGATCTCGATGCCGGTGATGATCCGCTACGGTTACAACATGCGCTACATCACTGGCGTCTTGGCGGCATCCGGCACCATCACCCAGCTGGTGCCGCCATCGCTGGTGCTGATCGTGCTGGCCGACCAGCTCGGCAAGTCGGTCGGCGACATGTATCTCGGCGCGTGGGGACCGTCGGTATTCCAGATAATGCTGTTTGCCGGTTACACGTTCCTGCTCGGCATCTTCAAACCCAATCACGTGCCGCCGGTGCCGAAAGAAGCGCGCACATTGACGGGCTGGGCGCTGTGGAAGAAATGCCTGCTCGGCATCATCCCGTCCGCCGTCCTGATCTTTGTCGTGCTGGGCACGATGATGATGGGCCTCGCCACACCAACCGAAGCCGGCGCCATGGGTGCGGTCGGCGCGGCCGTGCTTGCAGCCATTCACAACAAGGAATTCACTGCGACCGGCCGCAAGATGCTCGTCACCGGCGTGATCGCCGGCGGCATCGGCACCATCGTCGGGATCTTCTTCACCGAAGGGCTGATCTTCAAGGCCGCCTTTGCCATAACCTACCTTGCGGTGCTGTGGATCTGCGCGGAAGCCGTGCGCATTCCCGAACTGCGAAACCTGATCAAGCAGGGCTACGAGACGACCATGCGCATCACGACCATGGTGGTGTTCATCCTGATCGGTTCGACCTGTTTCTCCGTGGTGTTCCTCGGTGTCTCCGGCGGAGTGTGGCTCGAAAACATGCTCACCTCCCTGCCCGGCGGCGTCTGGGGCTTCCTGATCTTCATCAACCTGTTCATTTTCTTCCTGGCCTTCTTCCTGGATTTCTTCGAGATCGCCTTCATCGTCCTGCCGATGATCGCGCCGATCGCACAGAAGATCCTGGCACCGGTGGTGGGGGCGGATGCGGCGCTGATCTGGTTCGGCGTCATGCTTTGCGTGAACATGCAGACCTCGTTCATGCATCCGCCCTTCGGCTTCGCGCTGTTCTATCTGCGTGGCGTGGCGCCGAAGGAGGTCAAGAGCTCGGACATCTATTGGGGGGCGCTACCTTGGGTCGGATTGCAGGCGATCATGGTCGCGCTCGTGATCGCTTTCCCGATCACGGTGACCGGCCTGCTCGACAAGCCGGTCACCGTCGACCTGAACCAGATCAAGATTGACGTCCCGCAACTGGATTTGCCGCCGCTCGATTTCGGCCAGCCGAAGCAGTAGGTGGAATGGCAAGGAAAGAGAGCGGGCCTATGAACGAGCCGTCATTGCGGGCGCCAGCGAAGCCATCCAGCATTGAAGAACTGGATCGCCCGTCTATGTCTAAGCATGCTTCGGCTGACTTCAGGCGCGCCATAGCTCGCGTAAGCCGAGCGACGGTGGATCGCCGCGCTGCTCCCCACGATGACCGATAGGCAATTTCGCTCTTTTGACATAACCAGACAAAAACCCCGAAGCTCCGCTTCGGGGTTTTTGTTTTCGCCGAAATGAAACGGGCTAGCTTTGCAGGTGGCGCACCATGAAGTTGTCGTAGCCGACTTCTGCGACATGGTGCCGGATTGCGCAATCGCGGGCGCAGCGATCGTTGCCGCTCCTGCAACGCCGAGGCCCGGCCAGCCGGCGTTACGGGCACTCGCGAGGTTTGTGCGTCATCTGCGTCGTTCGGGACCAACCGACTTCCGTGGGTGACGATGCGGGTCAGGGTGCTATCTGGCGGATGCGCGTCGAATGGAGCGATAAAAGCCGCCACTTGTCGTCGCTGCGCCGCAGGATCGCGGTTTCGGTCCATTCAGGCACGCGGCGTTCGGCACCTTCTCCAAACGATCCGGTGTTGCGGTAAGTGACGGTGGCGAGGTCACCCGCATGCTGCACTTGCGCCTGCGTGATCGTCCACCGCCGCTTGACGGGATCGGCGGCGACGAGGTCAAAGATCTGGTCTGCCGTCATCAGCCGCCCGTCTTCATCAAGCTTGAAATCGGGCGCAAGCAGGGCATGGAACGCAGCGCGATCCTGCGCGCCAAGTGCGGCAAAAACGTCCTGCACCACCGTCTCGACCGCGCGATTCTCCGGCGGAGCCGGGCGGTTGATGGCCGCCACCAGCGCTTTGCCTGCAGCGGCCATGGCGCGAATGGCGGGATGCGGCTTATTGGGATCATTCGGGTCATCGCCAATGCCATGGCCCAGCCGCACCACCACCAGATCGTGCGAAGGCACGATCATCACGCGCTGGCCCTCGATCCCCTGCATCCAATAGGCGTCACATGGCCAGGGATCGCATGTCGCCTTGCTCAGCCACACTTGCCCGCCATAGGCTGGTGTCGTCCACCATGGGGCCGGAGCGCGGACCAAGGCCATGAATTCGGGCGAGAGCATACGTTGCCCGTTCCAAACGCCGTCTTGCGCATAGAGCAGCCCGAGCCGGGCCCAGTCGCGCGCGATGGCATAGCTGTAGGACGCACTTTCGAAATTGCCCACGCGGTCGGGTTCGAGCACCATCGAGCGGATGCCGAGCGGCCCAAACACTTTTGCTGTGGCATAACCGGTCACGGTTTCGCCGGTTTTGCGCAATTCCTGCTGCACAATGTGGCCGACCACCATGGGCTGGCAGTTGGTATAGGCGCCGCGCGTCTCGCCTTGCGCGAGCGGGGGTCGGCTGATCGAATAGGCATAGACATCATCCGGCCCGCTGAACACATAGAGGCTTTCGACGTAGCCGTCGCGGCGCCATGCGGCATGGTCGAACCAGCCCTTCACTAGTCCTGGGCCGCAGGCGATCGGCGCCGACATCCGCAGCAGGTCGGCCAACGTAATCAGCCGCCGGGGATCACTGGCGCCCGACCATTCGGCAACCGGCGCCGGCTCAAACAGGTTTAGCCGCCGGTCGTGTTCCAGCGCGCCGACCAGGGTCGCTTGCACGGTCTTGGTAATCGACCAGCCCGGCAACCGCGTCCGGGCGGTAATGCCGGGTCCATAGCGTTCGGCCAGAATGCGGCCACGGTAGAGTACCAGATAGGCCGCGGTTTGCGCATCCGGGGCAAAGGCCAGGTCTACTGCGTGGTCGAGCGCCGCCTTGTCGACTTCGGCGGGCCAATTCTCCTGCGGCAGCGCGTCACCCTATGGCCAGGCCACGTCGGGCTTAGCAGTGACCGGCGACAGCGGGGTAAAGCCGACCTTCGGGTCTGCGCCATCGGGACCTAGCGCGATGCAGCCGGTGGCGCCAGTGAACACGGCCACCCCTTTTTCCCCGGTGGTCATTGTCAGCGTCACGCGCCGGTTGGGGCGGTCGACTTTCACATCGGCGATGCGCGTGCGATCTTCGGGCAGCATCCAGAATTTCGAAGCGAGCGCGAGATAGTCGCTCATTTCGCGCTCGGAGACGAATACCGCCGAACAGGCCTCCTTGGCGACCGACGCAGCCCCCAGCAGGACTAGATCGGTCGGCTTGAAATCCGAGGCAGCCGCTGGACGGGGCAGCAGCGTCAAGCCGAAGCATAGCAGCAAAATCCGGACAGGTTTCATCGTTTCCCCCACTGTCGATACGCGGTGTAGCCGTTGACGCCAGAAAAAACCGACTCAAGAACGGCAAGGACTCCCGCAACGCAAAACCGCGTCGCGGGAAGTGTCATCATGGTTCTCGGCGTCTTAGTGCGTCTTGCAACGAAGCCAGCTCTAGGTTGCATCGGTAGTAGATGCCAAACATTCGCCGGTGCTATTTTGAACCAGTTTATGTGTAGGTCCATCTGGACTGTCAAGTCCAATTGATGCAACGTGTTCTCGTGCCCATAATGAAATCCGAACCTCGCTCCTTGACCGTCCAAGGCGCGGCATAGCATTTTGACATTGATCCGATAAATGATATCTATTCTATCGACTGATTTCGAAACGAGATAAATCCATGTTCGATGGTCAGTTGCTGAGAACCTTTGTAGCTGTCTCCGAGTGCGGAGGTTTCACGCGAGCCGCTGAGCAACTCAATATGTCTCAATCGGCGGTAAGCGTTCACATTCGGCGTCTTGAAGAGCAGGTCGGCGTTCCACTGTTGCAACGTACGACGCGGAAAGTTGCGTTGACTGCGGAGGGCGAGACGCTCGTCGGCTACGCGCGCACGATAACCAGTCTGCAGGAGGAGGCCCGCTCACGACTGAGTCCGAGGTCTCGGCTCAACGGAAAGCTCAGAATCGGAACCTCCGAGGACTTTGCGGCCGCCGCACTGCCAATTGTTCTCCGAAGCTTCAACCTGCGAAATCCCGGCGTAGCTCTGGAAGTGCAAGTTGGCATCACCACTGACCTTGTGAACTTACTCGACCGCGGACGTCTAGATCTCGTGCTCGGAAAGCAGTGCGATCCCTTACACTCAGACCGGGGCGAGTTGCTTTGGCACGAAGAGTTGGTTTGGGCCTACTCTGCTCACACTCGTCTAAACGTTGATCGTCCAATTCCCCTTTCCTGAACCTTGCGCTTATCGGGATGCGGCTCTGAAGGCACTTTCGAAATCAAAGAGTCGTTGGCGAATTGCCTTCGTTAGTCCGAGTATCGCGGGGGTTCGTGCTGCCGCAATATCCGGGTTTGCCGCGACCCCGCTAACCAGGAGCATGATTGATTCCCAGCTCCGGATCATTTCAGCCCGAGAGGGTTTGCCGCAGCTCCCTCAGGTTCGATTCGTTATGTTTCGAGGCCGAGAGGGTGGACAACCGAACAGGATGATTCAACTGCTCGCATCCGCGATCAAAGAACAGGCCAACTCGTCGCGATTCGTCCAGCCCGGCTCGATGCTGAGCGTCATGTCCTCTTAGGAGCTACGACGAGAAACTGATTCATTTTTGCTGCTGATCTTGCAAGTCATGGAGATTCAGAATTTCCATGATCTTCTCCGCAAGCGGTAGACCCGGTTCATCAAAGGCACGTTTGGCAGGATGGTGGGACGGCGCTCGTCATATTGAGCCGGACGGGGTGTTCCGAAGCATTGACTGGAGCTTGCAACCAAAAAACGTCAAAATCGATTTCGAAACGTAGAGTCGGTTCTGTTTTGATGTCGATTGCTGGGCTACCCATGACGTGGCGCAAAACATTGCCGAACTCGGTAGTGTCGCTGGGGAGACAGGGCTCGCATCTGGTCAAGTTCTAAATTCAGCGCCAGTTTTTGCGATCGAAAGCGCGCACCTGAGAACTCGCCGGATTCATAGCTTTAATCCGCAACGGTGATGCTCTGCCACAACGCACGATTAATCACCGGTGATCATTAATCAGCGTGAGTAATATCATTTCTAATTGAATGGCTGCCTTGCTACCTGGATTTTGGTGATTGGCGACGACGATGCTTGTTCTCGCGCCGATCACGGCAATGACTACAAGAATGTGGTCCGCGCGCGGGCCTCGATGCAACGCTTGGCCGTATGGAATTAGGCATCTTGGAAAACACGAACCAAAAATTTATCGAAACATCGTCTTTGCTCGTCGCCTACGAGATCTCGGGGCCTGACGACGGCAATCCAGTGGTGTTATTGCATGGATGGCCCGACGATGTTCGCACCTGGGATCGCATTCTGCCGGCCCTACACGGATGCGGGATGCAAACGATCGTCCCGTACTTGCGGGGTTTCGGTCCAACACGGTTCTTGCGCTCTGATACCAAGCGGTTTGGGCAGTTGTCCGCCTTGGGTCAAGATCTTCTCGAATTTGCCGATGCGCTCAAACTTCGGAGCTTTGCTGTTGTCGGGCACGATTGGGGAGCTCGGGCCGCCTACATCGCGAGCTGCGTTGCTGGGTTTGGGCGAATCTCCCACTGTGCGGCCCTTTCGGTTGGCTGGGGAACGAACGATCCAAATCAGAGTATGTCCCTGAAGCAAGTGCAAAACTATTGGTATCACTGGTACATGGCTTTGGACCGCGGGGTCGAACTGGTTCGGAATGACCGGGACGTATTCACTCGATACATCTGGAACATCTGGAATCCGGGATGGGAGATCTCGGATGATGAGTTTGATCGGACCGCAGTTTCCTTCGCCAATCCGGATTGGGCCGAGGTGGTCGTTCACTCGTACCGGGTGCGTTGGGGGCTTGCACCTACGGATCCTACGCTTGCGGATTTCGAAGAGCGCCTCGCTCGGAACCCCGAGATATCAGTTCCGACGCTGGTCATCCACGGTGGGGCCGACCCTTGCAACGACCCCTCAACCTCAGAAGGAAAACAGCGCTTCTTCAAGGGCAATTACCAGCGCGTCGTTCTCGATGGCATCGGTCATTTCCCGCAACGTGAGGCGCCGATGGAGGTCGCCAATGTCCTGGTGCCGTTTCTTTCTGCAAACAATTTCGCCATCAAATGACGGCTAAGTTTGCTTGATTGGGTACAGCCAGATAAAATATTCACCCGCGCCGCCGGTGTGAGGCGAGCGCAGCACTTCTCATCGTCATTGCAAGGAGCGTAAGCGAGCGAAGCAATCCAGAGTTCTTCTAACACTGGATCGCTTCGCTCGCGCTCGCGATGACACTTCACTTGAAGACGCCGAGCAGGATGTCCTTCAAGCCCGGCGCGACCCAGACATAGGGCACGAGCGCCGACAGAATGCAGACGCCCGCGATCGATGACCAGGTCATCGCCGTGGCCGCGCGCTCCTGTCCGCTCATCATGCGCCGCAACGGCGCGAACGCGCCTTTGCACCGTAAGCTGGATCGTCGTCCTTTAGCTCTGCGAGTGGCGTGCCATGAAGTTGTCGTAGCCGACTTCGGCGACCTGGAACCACTGAAAGCCGTTGTTCGAAAAAGCTGTCAGCGAGTCATAGACCTTCTTGAAGTTCGCATTCGTCGCCGAGACCTCGCTGTGCAATTCCTTCGCCGCCCTGAAGGACGCTTCCATCACCTGTGGCGGGAAAGCGTGCAACTTGGCGCCGCTCGCCAGCAGCTTGCGCAGCGCCGTCGGATTTTGCGCATCGTATTTGGCCATCATCCAGTTGTTGGCGTAGTGGCCCGCCTGCTCGAGCAGACTCTGATATGATTTCGGCAGTGCATTCCATTTGTCGAGATTGACGATGGCCAGGAGCATGGGACCGCCCTCCCACCAGCCGGGGAAATAATAGTGCGGCGCGACTTTGTAGAAGCCGAGCTTTTCGTCATCATAGGGTCCGACCCATTCGGCACCGTCGATCGTGCCTTTTTCCAGTGCCGGATAGATGTCGCCGCCGGCGAGCTGCTGCGGAACGCAACCGAGTTTTTGCAACACTCGCCCGGCAAAGCCGCCGATGCGGAATTTCAATCCCTTGAGATCGTCGACGGTTGTGACTTCCTTCCGGAACCAGCCGCCCATCTGGCATCCGGTGTTGCCGGCCAAAAGCGAGATGATGTTGTAGTTCTTGAAGAACTCGTTGAGGGCCTCCCGGCCGCCGCCGATCGTGTACCAGGCCTGGTTGAGGCGCATATCGGGTCCGAACGGAATCGACGAACCGAAGGTGAAGGTCGCATCCTTGCCGTAATAATAGTAGGTCGCCGTGTGTCCCATTTCGACGGTCGCGCTCTGCACGGCGTCGAGAACCTGCAGGCCCGGAACAATTTCGCCGGCCGAGAACGTCTGGATCTGGAATTTGTTGTCGGTGCCTTCGCCCACGACCTTGGCCATTATCTCGGCGCCGCCATGCAGCGTATCGAGCGATTTCGGCCAGCTCGTCGTCATCCGCCATTTGATCTCCGGCATCGATTGCGCGATCGCGGGCGCCGCGATCGTTGCCGCGCCTGCGACGCCTATTCCGGTAACCTTGATAAAGTCTCGACGCTTCATTATTGAATTCCCTTCCCCTGGTGAGTGTGATCCCTGTTGGACGGCCCTCTTTTCGCGGCTTTGTCGATCGGAGCATGGAACATTCGCTTGTGGATTTCCATGCGTCGAATGGACTACCGCAACGCGAAAAAGCCCGGCCTCACACGAAGCCGGGCTTTGGATCGGGCCATTAATCGGCCAATCAGCCGCGGGTGCGCGAGCGGATCATGAAGCTGTCGAAGGTGTATTCGGCAACCTGCCACCACAGATACTGGTCCGAGCGGTAGGCCTGCATCGCATCGATCGACTTCTTGAAATCGGGATTTTTCGCCGAGATCTCGGCCCACAATTCGTTGGTCGCTTTCAGACAGGCTTCCAGCACTTCGTTGGTGAAGGGGCGAAGCTGCGTTCCGCCGGCCACCAGTCGCTTCAACGCCGTAGGATTCTGCATGTCATAGCGCGCCGCCGTCCAGCTGTTCGCATTGGCTGTCGCGTTCTGGATGATCGCCTGGTAATTCTTCGGCAGGGAATTCCACTTCTCGAGATTGCAGAACGCGTGGATCGCCGTGCCGCCCTCCCAGAAACCGGGATAGTAGTAATATTTGGCAACCTTCTGGAAACCGAGCTTCTCGTCGTCGTAGGGACCGACCCACTCGGCCGCGTCGATCGTGCCCTTTTCGAGCGCCGGGTAGATGTCGCCGCCGGCGAGTTGCTGCGGCACAACGCCGACCTTCTGCAGTACCTGACCGGCGATGCCTCCGATGCGGAATTTCAGTCCGGAGAGATCGGCAACGCTCTTGATCTCCTTGCGGAACCAACCACCCATCTGGGTGCCGGTATTGCCACAGTGGAATCCAATCAAGCCGAACTTCTTGAAGAACTCGTTGCCGAGCTCCATGCCGCCGCCCTGATACCACCAGGAGTTCTGCTGGCGCGCGTTGAGGCCGAAGGGCACCGATGCATAGATCGCAAACGTTGGATCCTTGCCGACGTAGTAATACGCAGCGGTGTGGCACATTTCGACGGTGCTGTTGGAAGTCGCGTCCAGCGCCTGCAAACCAGGAACGATCTCACCCGCGGCAAACAGCTGAATCTGAAACTTGTTGTCGGTCATCTCGGCAACCTGCTTCGCAAAATAGTCGGAGCCGCCGTAGAGCGTGTCGAGCGACTTCGGAAAACTTGACGTCAGGCGCCACTTGATCTCCGGCGAGGATTGCGCAATTGCCGGCGCGGCAACCGCCGTTGCCGCGGCACCTGCCGCTGAAACTTTCAAAAAATCACGACGCTTCATCAAGACATCTCCTTGTAGGGACGTTTCCCGTCTTCATCTTTTCAATCGGAAGGCGATTTCCGTAACAACCGAAGGCCCGGATGCAGTGGTTCAGAAGTTCTCTTCATCAGTGCTGCGCGTCCGTCAAGAGAACTTCTGAATCAAGACCACACCAGAATCACAGGCCCCCGGTGCCTTTTCGATCCGAAGTGCGCAGACAAAGACGCCGCCAAGTACGTGCAAACTTCGGATTCGACAGTACCAAGTGGGGGCTTTAACACGGATGGAGGACGAGCGAAAACGCGACGAAGGCATGAGTAGTGTTCATTTTCGGAAAGCTCGGCGCCTGCTTGCGGCAGCCGCTGTCGCGAATTTATTAAACGAAAGTCGCATATGCTCGCCGAAGGATTTGCTCAGGCCGCTTCGATGGCGCCCTTGAGCTGATCGCGGACCTTGGCGCCGATCGCCCGGTAAATCGCCGCATGGGGCCCGTTCGGCTCGCTCTCGACCACGGGCGTCCCTGCATCCGAGGTGGTCCGGATCGAGATATGCAGCGGGATTTCGCCGAGGAAGGGCACGCCAAGCCGCTCGGCCTCGTGCCGCGCCCCGCCGTGACCGAAGATGTCCGACTTCGTACCGCAGTGCGGACACTGGAAATAGCTCATGTTTTCGACGATGCCGAGCACCGGCACATTGACCTTCTTGAACATCGCGAGCCCGCGCCTGGCATCGATCAGCGAGAGGTCCTGCGGCGTCGAGATGATGATGGCGCCCTTGAGCGGGACGTTTTGCGCAAGCGTAAGCTGGGCATCGCCCGTGCCCGGCGGCATATCCACCACCAGAACATCAAGCGTGCCCCATGCCACATCCCGCAGCATTTGCGTGATGGCCGACATGACCATCGGCCCGCGCCAGATCATCGCAGTGTCCTCTTCGACGAGAAAGCCGATCGACATGATCGAAAGTCCAAACCGCAGAATCGGAATCATCTTCCTGTTGTCGTCGAGCTGCGGCTTCTCGTGGATGCCCGTCAATCTCGGCACCGACGGTCCGTAGATGTCGGCATCGAGCAGGCCGACACGCAAACCGAGGTCGCGCAAGCCCAGCGCCAGATTGAGCGCGGTGGTCGATTTGCCCACCCCGCCCTTGCCGGAAGCCACCGCGATCACCGCGGAAACGCCGGGAATTTCCGCCTGTCTCGACATCGGCGATTGCCCGCCTTGCGGCGGCCGGTGGGCTGAAACCTTCGGCACACCTTGCGCGGGCCGCTGCGGTGGTGCGGTGGCGGCGCCGGGTTTGCGTTCAGCGGTCAGCGCGACCATCGCCACGCTGACGCCCGCCACAGCCCGCACGGCGGTCTCGGCCGAGGCGCGCACGCTCTCCCAGACGCGTGCCTCAGCGGCATCGACGTTGATCGAGAAGAATACCTTGCCGTCATTGACCGTGATCGGCGACAGCACTCCGGCACTGGTCAGGGCGACACCGCTGGGCGAGGCCACCCTGGCGAGAGCATCGAGAACCTGTTGCTGCGTTACACCCACGGCGCATCTCCTTAAGGCATCCGGATGCGAGCCCAGTGCCCACTTTCCGAAGTTCGCAATCTCTCTCAGCAACACCATTTTGCGAACTTCGGAAAGTCATGGGCACTAGTGCGGTGAATTTGAAGTTCCTATCAGTGCTGCTGCAATCTCATTATAGGAACTTCAAATTCAAAAACCGCACTAGAAACATTAACTTGCTAGTGCTCCTTTGATTCCGAAGTTCGCATCAGAGGTCGCCGTGAATATTTGCGAACTTCGGAAAGTCATGAGCACTAGTGCGGTGAATTTGAAGTTCCTATCAGTGCTGCTGCAATCTCATCATAGGAACTTCAAATTCAAAAACCGCACTAGAAACATTAACTTGCTAGTGCTCCTTTGATTCCGAAGTTCGCATCGGAGGTCGCCGCGAATATTTGCGAACTTCGGAAAGTCATGAGCGCTAGCGGGTTGATGATTCTGGTACCGCCTGTCGATCTGAAGTCCGTTGGAAGAACTTGCCGCTTGCGGTGGAGTGGAGGGACTTCAGATCGGGCGGAACTAAAGCGGCGCGCTCAAAAGGCTACCTCCTGCCCATGTCGTCTGCACGTTCGGCGGGGGCGGATTCCGCGCCCTGCTCCTTGGCGGCCTCGTAGTTCAGCTCGATCAGGACGCCATTGGGGTCATTGACGAAGATCTGCCAGAGCTCGCCGCCCGGAACCTGCCTCGCGTCGAACGGCATCCCCTTGGTCTTCAGCCGCTCCTTCATGGCAGCGAAGCCGCGGCTGACGAACGCGACGTGATGGACAACGCCGGAATCGGGCTTTTGCGGCTCATCGGTTGGCGAAATATCGACCAGATGGACCACCGGCTTGCCTTCGCTGTACATCCAAGCACCGGGAAAGGCAAAATTCGGCCGGTCGCCGTTCTCCAGGCCCAAAATGTCCTCATAGAAGCGAACGGTTTCGCCGAGCTTGCGGGTCCGGATATTGAAATGGTCAAGCACGCCTACGCTCATGCCCATATGGTCTCACTCCCTTTTTCCTGAAATCTCGACTATCGCCTGATCCTAGCATAAAACCACGCCCGCCCGCCAAACAGAGGCGTTGCCGTACCAGCGGCACGGTCTATTGTGCGGGTCTCCGCCGAGCCTGTTTCGACCAATGTTGGAAACAGGCCACTAGTCCCCTCTTCAGCTCAATGTCCGGCGAAGTCCAATGCGCCGGCGAAATCTCAGGGTTGCACAAATGGCCAAAGTCGCTTTTCTCGGTCTCGGCGTCATGGGTTTCCCCATGGCAGGGCATCTGGTCGTCAAGGGCGGCCATGATGTAACGGTCTTCAACAGGACGCCGGCCAAGGCCAAGGCATGGGCGGAGAAATTCAAGGGACGCACCGCGCCGACGCCGAAGGCCGCAGCCGAAGGCCAGGACTTCGTCATGGCCTGCGTCGGCAACGACAACGACTTGCGTGCCATCACGCTTGGCGCGGACGGCGCGTTCGCGGGAATGAAGAAAGGCGCCACCTTCGTCGACCACACCACGGCCTCGGCCGAAGTCGCGCGCGAACTCGACGCGCAAGCAAAGAAGCTTGGTTTCAAGTTTGTCGATGCGCCGGTGTCGGGTGGCCAGGCGGGCGCCGAGAATGGCGTCCTGACCGTCATGTGCGGCGGCAGCGAGGACGCCTATGCCTCCGCCGAGCCCGTGATCGCGGCCTATGCGAGGATGTGCAAGCGCCTGGGTGCGGCAGGTTCGGGTCAACTCACCAAGATGGTCAACCAGATCTGCATCGCCGGGCTGGTTCAGGGCCTTTCGGAAGGCATCCATTTCGCGAAGAAATCTGGGCTCGACGTTGCCGCCGTGATCGACACCATCTCCAAGGGTGCCGCGCAGTCCTGGCAGATGGAGAACCGCTACAAGACCATGAATGAGGGCAAATACGAGTTCGGTTTCGCGGTCGAATGGATGCGCAAGGATCTGTCGATCTGCATCTCAGAAGCGCGCCGCAACGGGGCCAACCTGCCCGTCACGGCGCTGGTCGATCAGTTCTATTCAGAAGTCGAAAAAATGGGCGGCAAGCGCTGGGATACGTCGAGCCTGTTGGCAAGGCTAGAGCGGTAGCCAAAATCATATCGTTGGATTTTTCGCTGTCATTGCGAGGAGCGTCAGCGACGAAGCAATCCAGCTCTTCATTTTCTGGATTGCTTTGCTTTCGCTCGCAATGACGATGGGCAAACTGGGAAGCTGTCACGCGCCTACGCATGAGTAAAGCCAATCGTGGTTTTACTATTCTGGGATTGGCCATCCTGATTTGCGTTGCGCCGCTGCTCGCTTTGGTCAAGTACATGGGGGTCGCTAAGATCTCCCCTGCGAGCAGCGCCAAGTATTTGCCCAGGGGCTTTCTCCCGACGGCCAGCGCACCAAATGGGAGCCGTCATCACCGGGCTTGTCCCGGTGATCCACGTCTTGCTTCATTATCTTGCGAACCAAAGACGTGGACGGCCGGGTCAAGCCCGGCCATGACAAGAGAGTAAAGCTTCGCTGCTCCTGTTGCAGAGGTCAGCTTAACCTCTCGTTACTTGAAAACTATACGATAACAATGGCTTGCACTTCCTAACTATCAGAAAAGGCCAAATTGAAATGATTGAGGAAAATCGTCAAGTGACTAACAGAACAGATTCGAAAATTGGCACGCGATAAACCCCGACAATCAATCCCGAGCTTTCGGTTCTGTTGTTAGGTCTGCAACTTGGACAGCCCCTAAATGACTCAAAAACGGGCGCTGACGCGTGGTTCGCTCCCGCTGTCAGACTGCCCCGAGGCGCTGAAACGAATCCGCCGGGCGCTTATGGCATCCCGGCGGCATGTTGAAAGATCAGTTGGCTTAGGGCTAGGAGCTGCCTTCGCTAGGACCATTCGGGGAAATGGCGTCAAGTTCGGCGCGCATTGCGTCCATAGCGACAAGCAATTTTTCAAGTTCTGACCGCAGAGGCTTCGTCGCGTCTTCATCTGACTTGCTCAAATATTGCTGAATTGCTTCCACGGCATCAGAAAGCGTGTCTGCAATTCCCATGTGTCTACCCTTTGAGAAGTGGAAACCCGCCCGAGACAATCCCGAGCGGGTTATCTGTCAACGTCAACCGTGCATAGCATTTAGGGCAGCAACGGCGTTTCTAAGCGCTGTCGTGTGCCAATAGCGCTCATCGGAGCATAGGCCATCATCCAAAACGTATTGGATCAATGCAGCAGCCCCGGCCGGCGTTGTCGGCATAGTACGCGCAAGGCGTTTCGCATATCGCCCCTCTACGGCTATCCGGCGGCCAGTATCTTCGCGGAGGGTTGTGAGCCCGGCGCGCGTATCCCATGCGAGCCCGGCCGCTATCTGCGCTTGGTACCGTGCCTTTGCGTCAAGATATTCTTGCTCAATGGTGGCCGGATCAATCTCGCCATTTTCGAGTAATCGCGTGCGGCGAGTATCAATTTCAGATTCGCCTATGTCGTAACCGCGCCAGTGGATCAACTCAAGAGGACGACGGCCGTGTTCTTTGGCAGCGCTGCTTTCGGCCATATCCAACCGATCGCAAAGCTCCAGCTCATCTGCCATCAGCTTCTTGTGGGTGTCGATCATGGCAAAGATCGGATCATGACGCCGGGAGATATTGCTGGTTGTCGTCACGAGCGCCTCCCAGCGAACTGATCGCGAAGCCGTTCGCCCGGCTCGCCGCCGACAAGCTCAATCAATAGCCTTCGGCCCATCAATTGCGGGTAGTCGGTCTCATCATAGTGTTCTCGCCATTCCTCGCCAAGGATACAGCCCAGCAACACCATGACCTTGGCGTGCCTGCCTTCCGCCGTATGCGCAGGCGTCGCATACATCTGGTTTATCAGGGCATCCATCCTCGCCCAGAACGGCTCTTGCAGTGTACACAGTCGCGAATGCTCCCGGCATTCCGGCGTGTCCATAGCCCGCTTCCATCGTTCGTCGGCGGTTATATACACACCAGCCAGGCACTCTTTCTTTAGCGCCTCATCATACAGTTGGCGGGCTTTGTCAGGCCAAATTGCGGAGAGCCTGATGATCTCGTCGTTGAAGGCGCACGCGCCGTTGTATTGCTAAAAAATCTGCTCTTCCAGTTCGAGCAGTTTACGATCGTCTTGGGGCGCCGCCGGCATGGCCGCTACAGCGAGGGAGCCAGCGCTGACGGCACTGCCGGCCGCCGCCAGCGCGGCAGGGAAGCGCAGCAAGGCTTCCAAGCATGTTGCGGCGGGATGGGCTCTCAGAGGGCTTAGGAGAGTCGCTGGTGAGTCTTTCCCTTGGGGGCTGTTGGATAGCGACTACGGGCGAAAGCGAATCGACGGTCTCCGCACGCGGCGGGAACATAGGTCTTTCGACGGTCATTGATGATTGCTCACTGTTGGCCTTCTGGGGGCCGAGCCGGTGACAGACCGGCAGCCGGGGGCTAGAAACCTGCAGCGAACAGGCGCGGCGCCTTTGGGCCTTGCGGCCTTGGACATAACGTCCGCCCCCCGGCCTATTTGGTCGGGTCCATACTCAAGCGATTTTTACGGCTATCACTGCGGGTTTTCTAGGCCCTCCGCCATGCTGCACCTGATTTGGTTAAAAAACAATTCCCCTTCGCGGGAAAACTGTGCTCGCATGAGATTCCTTCGGAGAGGCCTGCCCATGATCGATGATGCAAAGCCGGTCGACGAAAATCCGGATTCCGGTTGGCCAAGGCACGATCGCACCGAGCAACCAGAGGTCGGACTGTTCGTGTCTGAAATCGAATTGTATCGTCGACTAGGCGTCGGACCTAAGACGGGTCGGCTCGCGGTCCATGCGCTTGAGCCACATGGCTTTCCCCGCAAGCAGCCGCTGTTCGGCAACAAACGCTACTGGCCGGCGGTACGATATTTCCTTGATCGATATTACGGATTGGTCGAGTCGCAATCTCATCAATATCGATCGACAGTTGGCGAGCGCAAGTTGACACCCCGAACACCATGAGGCGGTTGCGCGAGCCAATCGATGATGGCAGCGAGCAGGCCTTCGCGGGCTTCGCCATCCGCCGCCTGCTCGAGATCGGGCTGAAAAAGGGAAAATAGAACCGATGGCTAGGCTTAGGCGGTAGGTAGAATGGATGAACCGAGGCCGCCGAACCGTTAGGCCAGACTTCAATTGGAACAAGCAGGATGCGCTAGCTAGGGGTTTTTGACGGCCGTTCCTCTCTCCCGGCCGCGAAAGATAGCCTGTGGATAACTTGGAAAAACCCAGCTCTGCACAGCGTTTAGGCTTGTTGATGAAATCTCATCAGGGCAAGTTTCGCGAAGGGACATCGCTGCTGGGTGGGAGCGGCATCATGGCTTCGCAACATCAAACTGACTTCCGACCGCGGGCCTCGCTTTGGCCGCGTGTGCGAAATATGCCTCTGTGTTCGCTGTGCTCCAATTCAATGGTCGCACCGGAAGCGTCCGCACTACAAGCGGACGGTGACGTCAGCTACCTTTGGAGTTGCGACTCGTGCGGACATGGATTCGTCACCCAAGCCGCCATTTGGGCTAATTGCGCCCCGCCAAATTCTCGCAAGCTAAAACAATCGCAGTAGCGCCACCTCGACTCCGAAACCGAGGAACCCATGCCCGCACTGATCGATTTGTGGCTGATGCCAGCCCGTCTCTGGCTCGATCTCGTCGCTCCGCCTAAGCTCGCTCCCGTCACTACTGTTGATTTTGTCCCGCTTGCCAAGGCGCGGTACATCCGGCGGAGGCGCAAGGTGCTAAGGTCGAAGCGCGGCGACTGAATCGACCTTCAAAACCGGTGCGAACGGACTGACAGGATTCGCAAAATTCCGGGCTTGCGCCGCCTGCTATCAACCGCCCGCAATTGCGCGGCACGGTGGCTGCCTCAAGCCAACGTGATGTCCCTTGTTAGGGGCGGGCCATTACATGGTACTTGGGCCCTAGCCCAACGGGAAGCCGGATCATGACGAAGAAAATCGCTTTCTTGGTTGTTGCCGCCATGGGCTTGGCTGTACCGGCCTGCGCGCAGTCAGTCAGAGTAATCACAGGTGACATTGAGCATATCTACGGACCTGGAGGACAGCTTCTTGACGACGATGCGCTCACAGCGCGGAATGAACGCGCCGAGAGGGCGAAAATCCTGAGGCAGGAAAGAGAACTTGCTATGCGCCGGCAGGAGCTAGACGCCGCTGCCGCCCAGGGAGCTGCCGCCCCAGCTTATGATGAGCCATATGGCGCGCAAGACGACGGATCATACTATGCTGGAACGTTTCGCAGCCGACACAATCGACACGTTAACTTGCGGAGGATTGGCCGCGTCGGCGCGGTTTCGGGCAACTCGATGCAATTCAGACATGCGAATGCACGAGTACATCGCTGATCCAGAAAAACCCCGCCTGCGCGCTAGCTGAATGCGTGCCTCTTGGCGTTCCTAAGTCGCCGCAAACACCATCTAGCATCGGCGGCTCGGCACACAGCCCCCGCCGAAAGTGTGCCGAGCCTCGCCAGTGCGCTGGTCAAGTGAGCTGGCTGGAATCAATGATGGCAACAATGTTCGATTCTGAGAACATGCGCAGCTGCAACACTGCCGAATTTATCGCGAAAGAGCGCGAGACCGAATTTTCCGCAGCGACGGGCAGCGCCGCAAGCTCCCAGCATATGCAGACTGCGCGAATCAACCCGTGACGTGTTAAGCACGCTTTCAGCCTTGGTGATGGGAATAGACCATCGATCGGCCGAAGGCGGGATAAAATGAGCGGTATCCTCCAAATTGATAGTCGATTGCGCGCGATCCTTTCTTGGTACCGAAGCTCCCGGTATCACTCGGGAGCGGCAACGCCCATTCCGTTATCAGGCCAGACAGAGCTCAACCGAGAGCTTAAGGAAGTCCCACTATCTTCTGAATTGAGATGGTTCACTGTCGCTTTGATCGTTCTCGCGGTTGTGGATCTTTTTTATTTGCAGCACTGGGGGTGAAGCCATCCGCCGCCTGGTCGAACTCGGATTGAAGGCAAAGGGGAGCTGATCTGCTTGGCCCGCGCGCCGGAGTAGTCCGCCTTCAAATGTCAATCCGCTATTTTTAGTTAGCCGCGATTGACACAACCCGCGTGAGAGCTGCGAATGAGATGTTAACCGGGGGTGGGCTATGACATCCAGACTGGTCTTAGGCGTTGCTGCGCTGCTGTGCATTGGCACGACAGCCCGTGCCGACACAGTTACTCTAGGCACAAACGACGCCTCGGTAGTTTCTGAGCTTGGGAAGGCGGGACAGGGATGGTGGAGCCTAAATACTCCAAACATATTGGCCAACACGAACTACACCACCGGAACATCCCCCAATGTAAGTCCCGGCGTTGATTTTAACTATCGCAGCTTCTTTACATTCGATCTGAGTAATCCCGCACTTCAGGGTCAGACAATAACGGGCGCAGAGCTTAAACTTCAGGCTTTCATCGGCACGGGGTACAATGATGGAGGACTGATTTCGTTTTTCGACGTAAGCACCAGCGCAACAGTACTTAACCACACAGTCGGTATTGCACCACTCGCAATTTGGAATGATTTAGGAAGTGGCGTTAGCTATGGCACCGGCACGGCGGGATCACCAAGCCAGCCAATAAACTTCCAGCCGACTGACATATTGGGCTTTCAGTTGAATAGCGCGGCTGTCGCGGACCTTAACAACGCAATTGGGAATGGTCTTCCATAGGCGCTACCAAGGATTTGAGAGAAATATTCAGCGCCTCGGGGGCAAACGGCAATCAGCAGTTGGTGCTCGAAGTTACACCGTCCGTTCCCGTCCCCTTGCACCCCAGTTGGCCACTGACGCTGCTAGGCTTCGCAGGCATTGGCTTCATGGCATATCGGCGGAAGAACAAGATCTCGCCAAGTTGCATTTGAAAGGCCGCCTGGTCGAGCTCGGACTGAAGGCCAAACAGAAATGAAGAATGCTAACAGCGTCGCTGTGATATCAGCGGCCCGGGATAACACCCCCGTTGACAACACTGCTGGCAGCACGTTGATTGGCGTTCGTCTACAGCCCAAACTGTTGGAGGCGCTTGACAAATGGAATGCTGGAGACTTGAGCCGGCCTAAAGCCGATGAGCGGGCCGCCAGACCGACTGCGCGCCATTTCTTGGAGGAATTCAAGAATTGCGGCAGAACAGATGAAGGCACAATTCCCCTTCCGGCATCGCGGCCTTTCGGATCGGACCATTCAGGCGCTCGTCGACTGCTCAATCGACTCGCCAGAGCGATTGCTCTTCATGACCGAAAAAGAGATCCAGTCGATTCCGGGTATCGGTAAAGCCTCGATGGCGGAGATCATTGCCTACAGGGACAAGTTCGTCTGAATGAGGGAATGCCCCGAAGCAATCCGCCGCCTGGTCGAGATCGGCCTGAAAAAGGGAAAATAGAACCGATGGCTGGGCTCAGGCGGTACGTAGAGTGGATGAACCGAGGCCGCCGAACCGATCGCGTAGTGTACGTGATCAACGAAAAGAATATGCCAAAGCCATTGCCAGGTGCCGAATGGCAGCTCGATACCAAGTTCAACTTGGCTGACGAGCTCTTGCGTGATCCCGATTTGAAAACTGTAGTAAAGGCGGCGCTCGAAAAAGGCGCTAAGGTCGTCATCCAGAGGGAGCGGACACCAGTCGAGCTCGGGCCGAAGGCAAAGAAATGAGTGAGCTTGAGCCAACGCCAGAGCTTCCGGATAAGACACCAACCCGTGAAGTTAATCTGGGGAAAGCGTCGCCCTGTTAATAGCAAGACCCCCAAACTAATTTGCAAAAGAAGATGTAATCTAGCGGCGGCTAGATCGTTATGTGGCGCTGCCAATAACCCATAAAATCGACGCTCTTGCCGCGCTTCAAAGCCAACGCAGCTATTCGGTTCACCTGATCCCCGTTTGAGACGCGGCGGTTATCCTCGCGCCATGAGGACTCTTGCGCGCGGAGGAGATACGACCCCGCGATATGGTGGTGAATGCCGATCTCGGCGCGACGGAGGCGTGAGAAGTATTCCTCAGCCATGTTAGTGCAAGCGCCATCGAGGCTGTATGCCTCCTGATGGTTGATTCTCTTGACCTCGAAACGCTCATGTAAGTTATCCCATGATGCCGCTTCGTCGGCGTGCACGACCGTTCCCTTCGCGATGCAAGCGCGACCACCGTGCTTCAGATCATCCCCGCGAGGATGAAAATACCGATCTCGAGCAGGAAGATGACGCCTGTGACGGCAACCGTAAGAAACACGGCGTCGGCGGATAGGAATTGCATGGCTCGCCTCGTTTGCTGCGGCGATTATCTCACCAATATAGATCGGAAATGGCCGCGCAGCTGAGCAATATTGCACAGTTTTGCGATGATCTCGCTTTCGTAATCGCGGGACGAAGATCAGCAAAAAATGCTGCTGACAGAGTTATCGCTTTCCGCCGTCACGGTGCGACTGAATTTCGTCAACAGATCGACGGGAAGGACCTTGGGCGAGACACGAAAATAACTTGCTCGGGTGAGCAATCTAGCTCAGACGCCGTTGCTGCGTGAGCGCATCCTCCATTCTCAGCGCACGACCCGTGGAGGTCGAAATGCCGAGTTACGCCCACGACGAAAACATCGCGCTTTATGTAAAGCTGCTCGCCGAGAGCGCGCAGAATACCTCGGCTCGACACAAAATGCTGCTGCGATTGCTCGCTGAGGAAAAGGCGAAGGGCAAAGCGCCGCCAGCAGAGTAGTTTGCCGACCGTCGCGTTAGGAATGCCTATATGCTCCTGTGCCTACATGCGCTTAGCCCTCGATCTGGATTTTCAATCATCCGGCCGATCATCGTCAAGCTTCGTCAGAATGACGTCACGTGGAACCCGCGAGGGTCCAATCGAAATGAACGACCTGGAAGTCGATGCCCTTATCCGCAATCACATAATCGGAGGGAATGCCCATGAGATCCAACTACAAAATCGTAATGGTATTGCTCGCTGGCGTCGCAATCGGAGCTATTGCCGTTCAGGGCCTCCACGCTCAAGGAGCCAAGTTGAAGGCTTACGCTATCGCTGAGTTCGAACCCCTCGATATTTCAGCCCGAGCCGCGGGCCTGCCTGCCGCCCGCAAGGTGATCGAAGCAGCCGGCGGTCACAGTTTGCGCACCACGGCCGGACGAGTGGTTCAGATAGAGGGGGGGCCGGCCCCCAAGAGTGTGGGGATCACCGAATGGCCTAGCGTGGATGAGGCTGTGGCATTCTACAAGTCGAAAGCCTGGACGGACATAGCACCCCAGCGTGACAAGTTCGCCAAGGTGATACGAAGGTACGTCGTTGAAGTCGAAAAATAGTAGTATCCAAAGGCAGGGGCCGCCTCAGCTGGCGACCCCTTCTGCTTCATCGCCGTTGACTCGCGACACGCGGTACCTCGCCTTTCCCCGACCCCAACCCCTAGCGGCTTCACTCTAGCCCCGATCGGCGGAATCATGGGGCATGTCTGCCCGGTCCCAAAAGATAACATTCGCTGAAATGCGCTCCTCCGGGGTGCACGGGCTCCTGATCTATTGCTCTGACTATCGTTGCAGCCATTACATCGCGATCAGCGGCGACCGATGGCCCGATGATGTTGGCTGTCTGATCTTGAGCCGAAGTTCACCTGCTCGGCCTGCGGCAGACGCGGTGCCGACGTGCGGCCCCACTTCGATTGGGATAAGCCGGGCGCCATTGGTGCGCCTATGCTGGTCTTTCGTCCCAGATGACCTGTCCGCATTCGCATCGAAAAAACCGAACGGTTAAATTCCGGCGAACATCCAAGATCGTCTCCGTGAAGCGGAAGTAAGCTTTGCATTTCGGACAAATAGGGGACGCCGCAGCGACCAACGGCTCGCGTGGTCCCCCTTCAACGCTGTTCTCCATTACACCTCCTTGCAACGATTGAATCCGCCCACCGACGCGCCCAGCGTCAAGAGGATGTCCCACGCGGCGAGCTGGGCCTTGATAGCGCTAGGTTGTCGGCTGACAGTGATCGCGAAGGGACTTTCCAGCAGTTCTCAAGCCAACCTTTGCGACGCGAATCGATCTACAGCAGCGTTGGAAGGTTGTCGTTGACGTTCATCACATCTCGCAATTTCTCGCAGCTTCGTGAGTTGATTTCATTGCCGACGCGGCAACGAAATAATCCCGAAGTCATTTTGGTTGCTTGTCGAAAACACCCCGAAACGATTCGTCGTGAGAGTAAGTGGTGTTGCAGGGCATGCGGCCGGCGCGGCGCGGACATCAGGCCGGATTTTCGCTGGGATAAGGCGGATGCACTTTCGCGTTCTCCTGATCACTATCGAACTTGAACTTGGCATCGTACTGCTCGGTAAGCGCGGCTTCGATGATGACAAGTTCTTCATTCGCCGATGGCCGCAACTGTTCGCTAAGCTCTTTAACCGTGACCACCCCCTTTTTGACCAAAATGTTTATGAGCGCCCTAGCTTTGCGCAACAGCTCCGGCAGCGGTGTTCACCGCGTTCCGCTGCGCTTCATCGCAATTAGCATGATCTAGATCAAAGACGCGAAGTTGGCGTCGTGCGGAATAGTTGTTGAGGGCCGATGTCTGGCGCCTCGCAAAAAGGGGAGGCCAGTCGTGCGCTCAGCAATCCTGATTTTCCTTGTTATTCTGACCTTTGCGACGACGCCGGCGCGCGCTCAAGGAACGTGGCTTGAGACGAGGATAACAAGGGCGATTTGCAGCGGCGCGGGGACGCCTGTTGCCAACACCGATCGACTGGCGAGACGGCTTAATCTCACCGATTCTCAAAAAGCGGCGCTGAAAGACATGATTGACGCTTCTGCGTCTGCCGACGCCTCTGCGAAGAAGTCGCTATGCGCTGACAGGCCAGATCTTTCCACGGCGCCGGGCCGAGTGGCCTTCGCCGAAAAGATGGCGGAGACCAGGCTTGCCGGCCTGAAGGCAGTCGAGCCCAGGCTTCAGGCGTTTTATGACAGCCTGGACGCGGAGCAGAAGAAAGCGTTCGACACCGGCGGGCGCATCGGCGGCATATTCGACTGGTGGGGCAAGAAATAAAGGCCGACTGGGAAACCGACGGCGGAGTTCTAAATGCACGGCTCAAACGATGCTGCTGCAAGATCGCGAAGCGCCGATAACAAAGCCTCGAAGACAGCCACGTCGCCTCCCGGCCCGTTGCAGATATCACGTGACCGTGCGCTCTAGCCTTGCCGCCCTTTCGCTTCGGGGCGGCTTCATACGGACATTCCCTTGCTACCAGTGTTGCGACTTTTGCGCCGGAAAAAATCTCGAAGCGCGGGTTGAAGTCGGCCATCCTTCCTTTGTCTATATTGGTAAAGCCAATGCGCGAGGCCCGCGATTGTTGTCCTGAAATACTCACGACTGCTTCTGGCAAGCGATTCTAAAGTGCGCCAAACTTCCGTCGCCTTTAGCCAGGTCATGGCCTGGCTATACCATCCATATAGCCTCGCAAAAGTGGGAATTCTCATCAACTTTTCCCGTGTGAGGCTGAATAGTCTCTCTACCAACACGAGCTTCAGCAGTTCGCCGAAAATGAACGTCACAGCTGCGATCAGAAATTGGCCCGTACCTGCCAGGTAGGCTGCAATGGGCTTGATCGGCTCGAGCACGATCACCGGCACGGAGAACAAGGCGAGAGAAGGATAAGGCGGCAAAGATCTGATCCAGTCCCGTAATCGCTTCAGCGGCACATGCTTGTCGATCCAACTGGCAATCGGCTTGGCGATGGTCATAAATATCGCATCAACCAGCAGATAGAGTCCGGCCGCAACGTAAGTTAGTACCTTTAGGATTCGCTTCATTGCTCTAGCCGACTACGCGGCCGATCTGGCGCGCCGCGTTTTTACGCCCTAGATCATTGCCCGAGAAAAATTATTACCGAAGCCAAGTCAGATGCTTTTTCTATAGTTGCCTTGCCGTTAATTCCCGGTTTCGACGACGTACCGCCGTACAACCTTGGCCGCCTTCTCACGCTGGGCTGCGAGGTCGGTCCAGGCCTTCGATTTGTAGAACGCCACCGCGTCATCCACGCTATCCCATTGCGCCGATGATACAATGGCGAGGCAGGTGACTAAGCTGCACCCCTTAAAAAAGGCGCGCTAAACGGTAGCCGAGCAGCCGGCAAACTGCGTTGATACAAATCACAATTCGGCAAACGTTTCGTTCGGCGGAAGTCGATCTATTTCAGTGCAATTACTGCCAGAGGCTAGAAAAATGCAGTGTCTTTTAAGGAGTACTATCGGCTTTTAGCTGGCAACCGGTCCCACGCGAAATTGATGCACGCGTTTGTCTCGTGCCTTCGCTCGCGCCACTAGCAATTAGGTTCGTTAAGACAGCGGCGCTGCTTGATCGGCATCATCACTGGTGACAGCGTCCGTCGCATCGGGGGTCGTTGGCCCGATCGGACTTGCGTCGTGTGGGCACAAAGGCCTGAAGCGTTTGACAACATCTATTACCCTTACAGGGATGAGTGACGTCAACGCCGGCCAAACAATTTCTACGATCTGAACGCCAAACGATGGACATAGGAAACGCGTTCTCAGACAGTACTGTAATGCTCACCCTTTGGCGAATTATATGGACGGAGTGGTGGAGCTTATGAAGTCGCTTCCATTCGTTAAGCGCAAAGAATAGCCCAAGCGAATGGGAGCGAAATCGAATGGAAGCGAAGGACCCTGCGCAACACACCGCTGCACCGACTCCGGGTCGTCGCATCATTGCGAATGAGGTGGATACGATTGTGTTTCGGTGGGCCGAGGCTTCCAGCAACTCATTCCTGCCGATTCTGGTCGACGATCCGCAAGAGGTCGAGCGTCGAGTGCGCCAGCCGGTCGAGCTTAGTTACCACCAGCACGTCGCCTGCCTCGATGGTGACTACTTCTCCATGATCCAGACGCCATTCCACTCGTCGGCCGGCGGATCCGCCTGATAATAGCGACAACGGTCGAGAAAAATCTGAGAGGGTCGATCCTGTGGAGCCAGTTCAAGCGCATCGGCAAAGTGCGCGATTCCGCCCTGCCAGTCCCGTCGTCGATAGCAATCGAGGCCAGCCTCATACTCGTTGATGACCTTTGTGAGCTTCGGGAAGGTCTCGGCCGTATGATGCCCGAGGGACTCGTAGACCCAGCTCGGCCGCGATAGGCCCCTGGGCTGGAGCAGATCCAGTCGGCGCAAAACCGACCGCGATTTCAGACTATCGACCGTACTTCCTGCCAGCAACACCGCCGTGCCGTAATACTTGTTGGCACTCTCGAGCCGGGCAGCGAGGTTTACATTATCGCCGATCACCGTGTACGCCATGCGCTTTATCGGACCGACGGAGCCGGCCAACACCTCGCCGGTGGCAAGCCCGATACCGATCTCCATCGTCTCCAGCCCGCGCTCCGCGCGACGCGTATTAAACCCTCGGAGCGCCCGCATCATATCGGTCGCGACCAGCAACGCATTGTCGGCATCGACAGAGCCCTCAATCGGCGCGCCAAAAATCGCCATCAGCCCATCACCCAGATATTTGTCGAGCATACCCCCGCGAACGAAGATCGTCTCCACCATCTCTGCGAAATACTCGTTAAGCATTGTCACCGTTTCGCGCGGGGTCATTGCTTCCGAAAGCATCGCAAAGCGGCGGATGTCGGAGAATAGCACCGTGGCGACGAGAGAACTTCCTTGAAGAACGTCTGCGCCACTGGCAACTAGTTGATCGACGACCTCCTTGGCGACGTAGCGGGCCATCGTGTTGCGCACCCGTTTTTCGCGAGTAAGATCTTCGAATACTAGCATGTAGCCGATGGACTTGCCTTCCGCATCGACGATCGGCGCTACAGTGAGGTTGACCGCTCCTCTATCGCCATCGCTAAACAACAGATCAGTGTCGGCGTGATAGTCAGTAGCACCCATTCGGACCACGTATTCGAGGCTGCGAGTAATCCAGGCGTTCAAGTTTCCGAGCACGCGCTCCGCAGAGCACCCGATCATTGCTTCGGATGGTATTCTGAGGATACGTTGCGCCGCCTCGTTCACCTTGACGACGATGAGTTGCTGATCGAGCGTAACGACCCCGTTCGAAAGCGATTTCAGGATGCTTTCGTTATAGTTCTTGAGAGTGAGCACGTCGGAAAACAGTCGGGCGTTCTGAATCGCAATAGCGATATCGGCCGAGAAGGCTTTAAGCCGACGAATATCACCCTGCGTAAACGACCCACCGCGCTTGTTGAGGACTTGGATGACGCCCAGACCCTCGCCGCTGCGATCAATTATGGGCACGTTGAGCAGGTTGCGGGTGCGGAAGCCGGAAACCCGGTCGACTTCCGGATTGAAACGCGGGTCGGCATAGGCCTTCTGCACGTTGATTACCTCGCCCGTGGTAAATGCTGCACCGGCTATACCAGCACTCGCCGGTATTCTGATCTGCTCTTCTCCCATCCCTTCGGCGACTTGCGACCAGAGCTCGTCCTTGCTTGGGTCGTACATGAACAGCGTCGAGCGTTCCGCGTTGAGGAGTTGTGTCGTCGCCTTAAGTATGCGGGCGAGCAGTTTATCGAGGTGCAGCTCGGTCGCAATCGCCTCGGTAATCGCCAAGAGCTCCCGCTCCTCGCGCTGCTGTTGTTCGAGCCGTTCGATCAGTCTAGCCTGGTTGAGAGCGTTCGCCGCTTGGCAGTTGATTGCCTCCACGAGGGCCACATCTATTTCGGTGAACGTCCCCGAGCGCTTGTTCAACACTTGAGTGACGCCCATCACTTGGCCAGCTTGGTTGCGCAGCGGGACGCAAAGCAGATCGCGGGTGCGGTACCCTGTCCGGCGGTCTACCTCGCGCTTGAAGCGCGGGTCACCGTAGGCATCGGCGATAATCTCGGTTGTACCCGAGCCGAATACTGAGCCGACAATCCCGTCGGTATCGGGTACGCGTATTTCGGTTAAGCCCTCACCTTTTGCAACCCGCGAGAACAGCTCGCCGGATTCGGGGTCATGCAAAAAGAGCGTGGCTCGTTCGGCATCGAGCCGCTCCGTAATCAGCTCGATTAGCCGAGGCAGCTGATAGTCGAGCGAAAACCTTTGGGTAACTATCTCTGAAACCTCGACAAGCGCTGAAAGGTGCCTGATACCGCTGACCAATCGGCCAGCCGCTTCCGCATCGCTAGCTTCAAGGCCCGTAGCGAAACTTTCCAGCTCCGGAAGGGCAGGAAAAATCCGTTGGAGGAATGCAGACGTCCCCTGCATGGTCTCACACGATCGTCAACAGGTATTAACGGTATCATCCGCCCCCTAAGCGCGACAAGACCTCGCCTCAGATTACCGGTTCGACTGCGGACTTTGGCAGGCTTATTCTGCTTTGCGCCGTTTGCACCACAAAAGCCCACTGTTCCGGCGGCGCCGCAGAGCCGTCAGGTCGAAGCATTCCCATCTTCGGCGCCGATCAGGCCCCCAGGCCAAAAATTCATCGCTCGCACCGGCGCAGAGGTCCTCTTAGCAAATTTTGTGATTTCAAAGCACCTTACCCACGTGCAAAGCATGATTGCCCATGGCACGGCGTGGACCCTTGCGACAGGGACGTTAGTGGAGAAGTGTTGAGAACATCCCAACACCAGTAACGATCACTACCGCAACGAAACCAAAGGAAACGAGCTCATAACGTGTCCACATGATCGAACTCCGCTGGATTTCGATAAGTAACCCGTTTTGCTGCAAATCGATGTGAACCAGTTCACATTTCCTGGCACTGAATGCTGATTTGGCGGACCCATTCCCAAGCAAGCTTTCCTACCGCAGGCGTCCCTATGGCGTCCCTACGGAGACCAGCGCAACAGCTAAGCGATTGAACAGACGGGACGTTTCGCGTTACAGCACTTCTTGGTTGATTACGCTCTGACGGATCGGTGCGCCATCAAGAACGCTTAAGATATTCCGCGCGGTCTGTTCGCTCATCCGATCGACGGCTTCCCAGGAACACCCGCGACATGCGGAGCGACGACCACATTGGGAAGCTCGAACGACGGATAGGGTACCGCCGGCGGCAGACATCGAGCTCCACGCCGGCAAGCCGGCCAGACGAAAGCGCGTCGTAAAGCGCTGCCTCATCGATGATGCCGCCGCGTGCAGTGTTGACCAGATAGGTGGACGGCTTCATACGCCTCAATCGAGCCGTGTTGAACATCCCGACCGTTTCCGGCGTCTTCGGACAGTGATTTAACCTCCATCACTCAGCTCATCGCAAGACGCAGGCCGAGGCCATTTTAGCACCCGTGTGATGCGTATCAAAGCAGCCATCCGATTTATTTGCTTCCCTTGTACAGGCCGGCTGCTTGCGTCGCTGGCGATTTTCATGACGAGGTCGATCGCCTTGAGCTTGGCGACGGCTCGCGCGGCCATTTTCTCAATCTCTGGCCCCATATGTTGCGCGGCAGGCTTTCATGGGACATCGCTCGATCGCGGACACCGTCGTCTACACCGCGGTGGCCGACAAGCGCATACGAAACATTTGGGGCAAGTGATTGGATAGTGAGAGGCGCGTTATGAGGATGATCTTTCTTGCCATCCTATTTTGTACGATTGCAGAGCGTGCCATTGCACAAGTGAATTTCGAACTGCCTCCCCTGGAAGGCGCGATTGAGGGGTCGTTTGCGGGTCCGCAGCTGAAAGATTGGGGGGGTCAATGTGCCGGCGTGCCGGCGCTTTCGGTGCAGCTCGCGCCTTCCATCACCTCGAAAAAGCCGGTGCCCCCAGCCTCCGTTCCGGAGAGCGCCGCCAGTTCGCTTTCGGCGCTGCAAAATGCCGCCGAGGACGGCGATCCGATTGCGCAGTGGAAGCTGGGACGGATGTACGCCAATGGCGATGGCGTGGTTCAGGACGACCTGCGCGCTTTCGAATATTTCAGCCGCATCGCCAACGCCCACGCAGAAGACAGCCCGTCGGCTCCGCAGGCGGCGATCGTCGCCAACGCCTTCGTGGCGCTGGGGCGGTATTACCTCAACGGCATCCCGAATTCGAAGGTCACCGCCGATCCGGATCGGGCGAGGGAGATGTTCTCCTACGCGGCCTCTCATTTCGGCAATGCGGATGCGCAATACGATCTCGCCCGGCTCTATCTGAAGGATGCGGGCACCTCGCGCGACGATTTCCGCCATGGCGCGCGATGGCTTGGGCTGGCCGCCCAGAAGGGTCAGCATCAGGCGCAGGCCTTGCTGGGTCAGATGCTGTTCGATGGCGATTGTCTGCCGCCGCAGCGGGCGCGTGGCCTGATGTGGCTGACGCTAGCCTACGAAAATGCCGGCCCGGAGGAAAGCTGGATCAAGGAAAGCTACAACCGCGCGATGGCCAGCGCCTCCGAAAGCGATCGCGCGACAGCCCTGCAGATGCTGCGCCGCTGGCTCGAGCCTCCGCGATGATGCGGTCATAGTCGGCGCTTGCATGCGCATGCCGAGGCGTTCGCCGCACGTGCGCGTTCGATCAAAACGAGAGATTGACTGCAAGGTGCTGGCTTTGCGAGCGCTACAGCAGGCTTGGCCATGCCCCCCAAGTAGCCTGATGCGCCGACGGCAGATGCAAGGCCAAGCCAAGGCCAAGGCTGAGGGTAAGTATGTCGTCTCCTATGCACACCCAGCGCCGTCGATAGCCGGGCAGAGCATTTGAAGCAGTCGGCAACGGGCCGCTCTGATGCGGAAGGGCTAGCGGACCTCTTTGCGATCATGTGGCCGTAGTGCCGCAAGCCGCGCTGGGGCCGCGCCTGTGCGGATAATTAATCAGTGAAGCGCGCTGGTGATGATGTACGCCATCCCGCTAAAGAGCGAAACTGCAATGAAAGTACCGGCTGCCACGTCCCAGATCGCGCCGTAGCGCTCCATCGCGTGTCCCTCCCGTTGGCTCAGCCAGAAAATACAACCGTTTGTACCAAGCAAAGTTCCCCACCGCGTTTCCTGCGCTGCAGGGTGCAATAGGAACTGCTCGCTTCCGCGCTGATCCCGATCCGTTTCCGAGCGCCTGTGGATAAGCGGTGCAAAACTGCGGCACGAGAACAGTTCCGTGACGCCGAGGTGTTTGTTCCGCCGCTAGGGGTTCATAATTGCCCGCTCATAACAAGGGAAATCAAAGCATGCCAAAAGACCTAGCGCGGGACAGTAAGGTATTCCAGCTGAATGCGGGCGAGCACGAGCGAATCGACAAGGACGTTAAAGAACCAAAAGAGATCCAGAAACGAGTCCGGCCTGCTGAAAGAGCAAACGCGGAGCTTTCAGCGCTCGATCAGCTTATGAACATTTTAAACGGCCGACGCGGTCACTAGGCCCAGAATCATGAACAAGCGCCTAGTGGACGAAAAGCCGCCGCTGGGTTGAGATCAGCGACGGCCTGCTTCAGCCCGCAGCACCTGCCTGACGGCATCTTTGATCATCACTTTGAGTTCCCACTCCGTCAGAGAAGTGGGGAACCGTTAAGCTGCTCGCGGCAGCTTCGACGCGAAAACTCCAGGATCAGAACC